>Ga0070730_10001540_pt1 | contig 22093 bp, 18 predicted proteins | sample Coa_R1_3_FD_66447 | JGI IMG/M metagenome (GOLD analysis project Ga0070730, IMG submission 66447) | Surface soil microbial communities from Centralia Pennsylvania, which are recovering from an underground coalmine fire - Coalmine... | ecosystem: Environmental > Terrestrial > Soil > Unclassified ... | reverse complement strand
TGCGCCGCTGAACTTGCCGTTCCAGATGGCCAGCTGACGATCGAAATCGCGAAAACCGCTGACAGGCCGCAGATCAAAGCCTTCCGACTGCGCCGCCCGGCGCAAATGCATGAAGGGCGCGACCGCGTGGACATGCAAGGTGCAGGGCGGATCGGCCACACTGACCACGTGGGACCGCGTCTGCCCGGTCAATTCTTGAGGATTCACGGCGCCGTTTCGCGGGCGGCGGCAAATTCGACGACTTGGTCGAGAATTCGCGCCATGTTGGACGGCTCCTGGGCGCCGGCAAGCGTGTACTGGCCATCGAAAATATAGGTCGGAACGGAGGTGATGCCGAGGGTGCCGGCATGTCGCTCTGCAGCAACGACTCCATCCTGTCCGGCCCGGAGTACCAGCGCGGCCCGCGCCTCGCGTTCGGCGAGGCCGGCCTCAACCCCGAGCCGGACGAGCTCATCCAACTCTCCAATATCGCAACCTTCCTCGAAATAGGCTTTCATGACCCGGTCCTTGACCTTGGCCTGAAGCCCGTAGCGTCCGGCATGTGCGATCAAGAGATGCGAGCGCCGGCTGTTCGGCATGCGCTTGATGAGATCGAAGCGGAAGCGGACTCCGACGGCCTCCCCCTGCTGGGTCAAAGCCTCTTCCAAGGCCGCTACGCGCTCCGGTGCGCCCACTTTGGCCGTCAAATACAGCCCCCGCTCCACCCCCTCCCATGGCATGTCGGGATTCAATTCGAAGGGTCGCCAGGTTACCCGGGGGTCGATATGGGGCCGCTGCGCCAGTGCGAGTTCGAAGCGCCTCTTACCGAGAAAGCACCAAGGGCATACCGTGTCTGAATAGATGTCGATTCGCATCTGCGCGGTCATAACGCGATTGTACCCGGCCCCTTATGGGCTTTGTCATGAACGGGTATCATTCCCGGATGAAGCGACCCGGTTGGCCAGGCTAGGCGGCGATGGCACGCAGCCTGAAAACGAACTACTTGCTGCTGGCCTTGGGGGTCGGCACGGTCCTGTCTCTGACCTTGGGCGGCTTGTCGTATTACGAACATCGGGTCGACACCGCGGACATCAACCAGCTGACTCACGCGGCGGTCGAACAGAAACTCGAGGCGGATCTCGAAGCGCGTGCCGACAGCCTGAGCAAGATCACCGGAGCCTTGCTGGCCGCTGCGCTCGGCTCGGGCAACAAAGCCGCGGTGTCGACGATCGCGGAGCGGCTGCTCGAAGAACGCGATATCGAGCGGGTCGAGGTGCGGGACGCGCGCGGCGGCGTGCTGTTCACGGGCAGCAATCAACTCGAGGACCCCTCCGGGCTCGGACCTTTCGTACTCAAGAGCGGCATCCGCACCAAGGCCGCGGGGCCGTCGCAATCCGCGGGTACCCTGCAGATCTGGCTGAACCGGGCGGAAATGCGCGACACCCTCGCGAGCATTCAGTCGCAGATGGAGAATCGGCAAGGCCACCAGATCGAACGCATGAGCGGCCTGCTGGCCAAGGTCACGTTGCCGCTGATCCTGCTCGGTCTGCTCGGAGCCTGGTACATCGCACGGCAACTGGCCCGGCCCATCACGGCGCTGGTCAAGTCGGCCGATCGCATCGGCGAGGGCGACTACACGCGGCCGCTGGCCGTTGTGCGCCGGGACGAACTCGGGGAGCTGCAATACGCGCTCGAGCGCATGCGTCAAAACCTGGCCGAAACCACCATCACCAAGAATTATCTCAACACCGTTCTCAACAGCTTGAGCGACGCGGTGCTGGTGACGTCGCCGGACGGCATCGTGAAGAGCTGCAACGAAGCCAGCCGCAAGCTGCTGGGCTATGGCGAGGCCGACCTCGTGGGCAGACCGCTCATCAGCTTCATCGACGACGCCCATCGCGACGCTTTCGATCCGGCCATTTCGACCACCGAAGCGCGCGAAACGGTGCTGCGCACCGCCAACGGGCAAACCATTCCGGTCTCCATGGCGAATTCGACCATCACGTCCGAGGATCCTCAATTCCAAGGCAATATCTACGTCGCCCGCAACATCACGGAGCGCAAGCGCGCGGAGCGCCGGATCCGCTATCTGGCGCGCTACGACACCCTGACGAAGATGCCGAATCGCATGCAATTTCAGCATTTGCTGCAGCAGGCGATCGCGCGCTCGCGCCGTGCCCAGCGTTCGCTCGCGCTGCTGTATCTGGATTTGGACAGGTTCAAGGAGGTCAACGACACCTTTGGCCATGCCGCCGGCGACCGTACCCTGGAGATCCTGAGCGAGCGTCTCACCCGCAGCTTGAGCAAGGATACCGTCATCGGTCGTCTGGCCGGCGACGAGTTCGCGATGTTCATCGACGATTTGCCGAGCGACATCGACAACCGGCCCGCGCTCGCGACCTTGGCCCGCACGCTGCTGGATGAGATCAGCCGAACCTTCTATGTCAACCAGCAGGAAGTGTATTTGACCGCGAGCGTCGGCATCGCCATCTGCCCGTACGATGCGGAAAACGTGATCGATTTGATCCGCAACGCGGATGCGGCCATGTACCACTCGAAGCAGAATGGCGGCAACTCGAGCGCCTTCTACCTCCCCGAGATGAATGCCGCGGCCGTCGAGCGCTTGATGCTGAAGAGCAAGCTGCGCCGCGCTCTGGAACGCGACGAGCTGGTGATTCTGTACCAGTCCAAGGTCGACCTCCGGGATGGCCGCATCGTCGGCGCCGAGGCGCTGCTGCGCTGGCGCCTGCCCGGGCACGGCGACATTTCGCCGTCGCAGTTCATTCCCCTGGCCGAAGAAACCAGCCTCATTCTGGACATCGGCGAGTGGGTGATGAACCGCGTGTGTTCGGACTATCGCGAGTGGCAGAAGACCGTTGCGCAGCCGGGCCGCATCGCCATCAATCTGTCGCTGCGCCAGCTCAAGCAGGCCAGCTTCATTGCGCGGTGCCGGAGCGTCTTCCACCGCAATGGGGTATCGCCGACGTGCTTCGAACTCGAGGTCACGGAAACGACGTTGATGACCGATCCGAAGCGAACCATCGGATTATTGAACGAGTTGTATGCCATGGGACTCAATCTGGCCATCGACGATTTCGGCACGGGCTACTCGTCGCTGTCGGCCCTGCAACAGTTCCCGATCGGGACGTTGAAGATCGACCAATCCTTCGTGCATGACGTGGCCGTCGACTCGAACGATGCCGCCATCGTGCGAACCATCATCGACATGGGCAAGAGCCTCGATCTCGAGGTCATCGCAGAGGGCGTCGAGGCGGGCGATCAGCTCGAGTTCCTGCGCAAGCACGGTTGCTACTATGCGCAGGGACGGCTGTTCGGAGACGCCATGGAAGCCAGGAAGCTGCTCGCCATTCTCGCCGCCCAGGAGCACGGCGCCCCCCATCACGCCGCGCTTTGCGCGCCGAGCGTGCTGCGGCCGGTGGCGGACCGCCAGACCGGGGTGTAATGGAGCCTCTCTGAGTATTTCCCGTGGCCGCGACCGCGGCAGATTTCCCTCGAGCCAAGGCTCTCGTTCATGCTCTCCGCCCGGGATCTAACCCTGCGGCGCGGTCCGCAGCCGCTGTTCGAGCAGGTCAATTTCACCATCTTTCGGGGCGATAAGGTCGGCCTCACGGGCGCGAACGGCGCAGGGAAGTCGAGCCTGTTCGCCGCGATTCGCGGCGAGCTTTCGCCCGACCGCGGCGCCATCGAGCGGCCCGCCGCGCTGAAGATTGCCCATGTAGAGCAGGAGGTCGCCGCCGGCAATCGGCCCGCCATCGAATTCGTTCTCGACGGCGACGTCGAGCTGCGCACGGTGCAGGCGGCCATCGAGGACGCCGAGCGGCGCGACGCGGCGATGGAATTGGCGGAACTCCATGCTTCGCTCCAAGCCATCGACGGCTATCGCGCCCGTGCACGCGCGGCGGCCCTGATGCACGGGCTCAAGTTCCAGCCGGCGGATCTGGAGCGCACGGTCGCCGAATTTTCGGGGGGCTGGCGGGTGCGCCTGGCAATGGCGCGCGCACTGTGTTCGCGGGCCGATCTGTTGTTGCTGGACGAGCCCACCAATCACCTGGATCTCGACGCCATCGTCTGGCTGGAAGAGTGGCTCACGGAGTTCCCCGGCACGCTCTTGATGATTTCCCACGACCGCGAATTCCTGGACGCCATCATCGACCGGGTGCTGCACATCGAGAACAGGTCGATCCGCGGGTACTCGGGGAACTACTCACAATTCGAACGCAAGCGCACTGAAGAACTGGCGCTGCAGCAGAGTCTGCAATCCAGGCAGGTGCGCCGCATCGCGGAAATCACCGCGTTCGTCAACCGGTTTCGCGCCAGCGCCACCAAGTCGCGGCAGGCGCAGAGCCGCCTCAAGATGCTCGAGCGGATGGAACTCATCGTCCCGGCGCACGTCGACAGCCCGTTCGAATTCGACTTTGCCGCGCCGCTCAAAACGCCGCGCCCGCTCCTGACCCTGGAGGATGCCGCGTGCGGCTACGCTGGACGCAGCGTGGTCGCGGGAATCAACCTCGCCGTCAGTCCCTTGGATCGCATCGCGCTGCTTGGACCCAACGGCGCCGGCAAATCGACGCTGGCCAAGATGCTGGCGGGCGAGTCGGCGCCGCTCGACGGCAAGCGGCTGCCGGCGGCCGACCTCGCGGTGGGCTATTTCGCTCAACAACAGATGGAACAGCTCAAACCGGATTGCGACGCCTTCTGGCACGTTCGCAATCGCGGGGGGCCGGACTATGCGACCGGCGATGAACAGCGGGTCCGCGACCACCTGGGAAAATTTGGGTTTCAAGGCGATCGGGCGTTCGAGCCGGCGGCTCGATTCTCCGGCGGAGAGAAGGCCCGGCTGACTCTGGCGCTGTTGGTTGCCCGGCGGCCGAACCTGCTGCTCCTGGATGAACCGACGAACCATCTCGACATCGACATGCGCGAGGCGCTCACCGTGGCCCTGCAAGGTTTCGAAGGCGGTCTGGTGGTGGTGTCGCACGATCGTCATCTGATCAAGACCGTCGCCGATACCCTGTGGCTGGTCGCCGACGGCCGGTTGAAAACTTTCGACGGCGACTTGGACGACTATCAACAATGGCTGAAGACCCGGGCCAAAGCCGATCAATCCCGGCCCAAGCCGAAAGCCACGAACAGGGTCCCCCCCGACTTGCTTGGCCAATTGCGCCGCGAGCTCGCACAGATCGAACGCCGGATCGCCGCGAACGCCGCGGAGCAGGCGGCGGTAAACGCATCGGGTGCCGATCCGGCGAGCGATAAGAGACTTGCCGACAAGCGCGCCCGATTGATCCGGGAGGCAGCGCTGCTCGAGTCCCGCTGGATGGAGGTGGGCATTGCCATCGAAGCGGCCGAGGTACGGGCCTTGGATGGCTAAAGGCGCCGCGATGCTGTGCATGACCTTCACGCTGGCGTGGGGTGCGTGCGCCATCTGGAACTCCGTCAAACCGTTGCCGCGGGGAACGCGCGTCGCGTCGCTGCCGGCACGGCTCAGCGAATCGCAGGTCGACTTTCTCGATGACCTCGCGCCCGCTGGGGCAATTCTCGAACGCGAAACGCTGGCCATCGGCCGCGCGGAACAGACCATCGTGATGAATCAGAGCCCACTGGCGACCCGGCTCGCGGACGCGCTCGTGTTGCGCAAGCGGCAGCGGCCAAACATCAGCGTCATGCTCGTCACCGATCCGCGCAACGAAGTGTACGGGGGGAGCCCGTCGCGGACCTTGGACGCGCTCGAGCGGATGGGAATCGTCGTGGTGCGTACGCGGCTCGAGCGGTTGCGCGATCCGAATCCCGCGTATTCAAGCCTGTGGCGCCTGTGCGTCGGCTGGTGGAGCAATCCCTTCGACGAAATGCCCGGCGAGGCCACGTGGAGATCGTCGCTTCGCAGGCACAACGCGAAAGCCGATCGACGACAGCTGCTGGTTGCGGATGACGGCGCCGGCGGATGGACCAGTATTGTCACATCGGCGGCAGCGGCCGGCGGGACTGTCAGTGCCGCTGTCGGACTGGAAATACGCGGGCAGCTGGCCGCACCCATCGTCGCCAGCGAGCTGCAGATCGCGGCCTGGTCGACGGACGACGATCGGCTGCCCGGCGCGCCTCCCGTCGACACCCGCGGTGTGGGCTCCATCGACGCGCGCTTTCTCACCGAAGGCGCCATACAGGCCGCGTTGCGCGACGCCGCCGGGATAGCCGGCCGCGGGGACTCCATCAAAATCGCGGTACGGGAATTCAGCGACCGGCAAGTGGTCGATGCGGTGCTGCGGGCGGCCGTCCGCGGCGCCAGGGTGCAGCTCCTCCTTGATCCCGGATCGTTCGCAACCCGGGCGGCGGCCGGCGAGTTGCTGCGAGAGGAGCCCGGAACCATCGAAGTGCGCTGGCGCGACCGCGACTCGCGCGCCGAAGCCGGGTACGCCCTGATCCAACATCGCAACGACGTCTGGTTCGACGTGGGCTCGGCGGACTTCACGCGGCGCGATCTCGACGATCTGGATCTCGCGGCCGACGTCGAGTTGCACATGCCGGCCCGCGCCGGCCCGGCGCGCGCGGCCATCTTGCGGTTCGCGAAGCACTGGTCGAATGCCGACGCCTACGCGGTCCATGCCGACGAATCCAGGGAAACCTATTGGCGCTATCGCATCGCGGAGGCCACCGGCTTACCGTTGCTCTAGCGAGTGGTCGGTCAGCGTGCGCGTGGTGCTGCCGACGATCTCCGCGAGCGCCGAATTGACCGCGCGCTCATAGGCATCGACGATGGCCGACAGGCGATTGTCGGCGGCGGTCTGCCGGGACCCGGCACGGAAAGCGCCGAGGACGTTGCGGTTGCCCGCGCTCGCGACGCGGGCAAGCAAGCGCACGTTGACGGTCGGCGGAGCCCTGGCCGACGGATACTCGGCTTGAAAATCGGCAACCTCGATTTCCAGCCAGTAGCCGCTCGCGAACGTGGACGCGTCGGAGCTCACGTTCTGCAGCCGCGCGCCGCTTCTGAATGCCTGCACCGCGAGATCCTGCACCACATCGTCGACGGGCCCGCTCCAGCGCGCATCCGCGAAGTAGTCGAGACGGCGGTCCGGATAGAGCACGGCAATGCGGTCCGTATCGAGCCCCGCTCGTACGCGGGGCTTCAGCACGGCGAGATTCACCGCGACCGGCGCCGGCGGGGCCGGGGAGGCTGCCGACGACGCCGCTACGGCGGCGGTCTCCGTCGGCCCGGATAGCAGATAGATCGTCGGCGCGACGGCCTTGCTCTGGAACAGCGATCCGGTACAGGCCGTCGCGCAGCCGGCGAGCGCGAGAATCGAGGCTTTGGCGGCGATGCGCATCACCTCGGCACCTCCACGCCGCGCGAGTTCGATTCGTACAGAAGCTGCGACGGATTTTGCTTCAATGAACGGGACAGATCGCGGAAATCCCGCGCGGCCGCGCGGCTTTCCCGCAACAGCTGCTCGAATTGCGGCAAGCTCTGGTTGGCGAAGCGCGACAGGCCGGGTTCATTGTCGGCGACGAACCGGTCCAGATGGTCCGACGTGGCTGCCAGACTATCCGTGACGTGCCGCACGTTCGCCAGCGCCGCTTCGACGTCGGGCGCCGACATCTTGGCAACGCCGTGCAGGTCGGCCGCAGCCCCTTCGATTTCCCGCGAGGCACGGCGCACGTCCGCCACCAGTTCCTCCATCCCGCGGAGCGCGGGCGGCAGGCGCTCGCTTGCGATCCGCGCGTTCTCGAGCGTGGCGTGAATGGCGCGTACGTTGTCGTCGCTGAAGACCTGATTGAAGTGATCGACCAGCTCGATCGCATGCGTCGCGAGCGCCGGCAAGCTGCTGAGCAGCACGTCGAAATCCGAGGGCACCGAACGAATGATGGGATATTCCTCGCCCTTGGCCAGCGGCTCCGATGCGGCGACCTTTCGATCTTGCTGCAGATCGATGAACAGCAGTCCGGTGACTCCCTGCAGGCTCAAGGAGGCCAGCGTCCGGCTGTCGATGGGCGCGGTCGAGTCGATGTCGGCGATCACGAGCACCTGATTGCGTTTCTGTGGATCGAGCATGATGCGAGCCACCTTGCCGACATCCACTCCCAGGTAACGCACCGGGCTGCCGGGCGTCAAACCGCTGACGGACCCCTGGAAGTAGATCTCGTAGCGCTCGTAGCTACGCTTGTCCCGCTGTTCCGTGTACCAGAACACGAACGACACGGCCATGGCGACGACCAGCAGCACGAACGCGCCGACGGCTACGTAATTTGCGTCCCTATCCATGATGCCCCTGTGCCACCGGCCGATGCTCTTCCGAGCGCTCCGCCAATTGCGCGCCGCGCGCGCGCGGGCCGTGAAAATAATCCCGTATCCATGGGTGCGGATTTTCCAGCATGCCGTCGAGGGTATCCGTGATCATCCGGCGATCGACGATCACGCCCACCCGGCCGCAGGTTCGAAACAAGCTGTCCAAGTCGTGCGTGACCATGACCACCGTGAGCTTGAGCCGCGAGTGAAGATACAACAGTAGCTCATCGAACGCCGCAGCGGAAATGGGATCGAGCCCCGAAGTGGGCTCGTCGAGAAACAGCAATTTCGGCTCGAGGCTGAGCGCCCGCGCGAGCGCCGCCCGCTTCACCATCCCGCCGGACAGCTGCGCAGGGTACTTGTCGGCCGCGTCCGGCGGCAGTCCCACCAACGCGAGATTCAGCTGAGCCAGGTCGTTCAGCGTCGCCTCGGAGAGCGAGAAGTACTCGCGCAGCGGAAGCTGGATGTTCTGCGCAACCGTCAAGGAACTGATCAAGGCGCCGTTCTGGAACGTAACGCCGAAGTTTCGCACCAAGGCGGCGCGCCGGCTCTTCGACAGATTCTGCATGTCTTCACCGAACATCTCGACGGTGCCGGCGTTCGCACGCCGCAGGCCGAGAATCGTGCGCAGCAATACCGACTTGCCCGCGCCGGAGCCGCCGACGACGCCGAAAATCTCATCCGGCCGCACCTCCATGTCCAAACCCTCATGAACGACCTGGGAACCGAAGCGGTTCTCGAGACCCCGCACTCGAACGGCCGGATTGACGGCGGGCGCGGCCATCAGAAATCGATCTTCACGAAAAGAACGGCGAACAGTGCGTCGGCGAGAATGACCATGAAGATCGACTGCACCACCGCCACGGTGGTCAAGCGGCCCAGTTCGCGGGCCGATTCGCGCACCTGCATTCCGCGGTATGCCCCTACGGTGCCGATGAGCATGGCGAACACCGGCGCCTTGACGAGCCCTGACCAGAACGTCGTCGGCGCCAGGGACTCGCGTAGCCGGCTCATGAACTGCGGCAGCGGGATGTGCAGATTCACCAGCGACAGCAGGCCGCCGCCGGCGAGGCCCATGGCGTCGGCGATGACGGTGAGCAGCGGCAGTGCGATGATGAGGGCGAGCACCCGCGGCACGACCAGGATCTCGATCGGGTTCATTCCCATCGCGCGCAACGCGTCCGTTTCCTCGTTGAGCTGCATGACGCCGATCTCCGCGGCGAATGCGCTGCCGGAGCGGCCGGCCACGATGATGGCGGTGAGCAGTACCCCCATCTCCCGCAGCACGGAGATCGTCACCAGATCGACCACGAATATGTTGGCTCCGAATCGCGACAGCTGCTGCGCGCCGAGATACGCGACGATCACGCTGATGAGGAATGCGATGAGCGCGACGATGGGAATGGCCGTGATGCCGGTCTCGTAGATATGACGCACCAGCGACGGCACCCGCAGAGCGCCGGGCCGTGTGAGTGCTTCGCGCAGGACCATGACGATGCGGCCGTAGAAGCCGATGGCGCCGCGCGCCTCGAGGCCCTGCGCCAGAGTCCAGCGTCCAAGCGCGCTGATGGCGCCCTCGGTGCCGGGATCTGGCCTCGGATGGTCGTCCGGATGCCGCTCGTCATGCAGCGTTTGCAAGAACTCCAGGAGGTAAGGAGCGCCGGCGTGCGTGATCGCGTGGCGCCCTGGGTTGCGTTCGGCCAGTCCGTGCAACAGCGTCCATGCGGGTCCGATTCCCGGCGCGTCGGCGTCCGACCAATCGCAGACCACGTCGCCGTCGAATTCGGCGGGCAGCGACCGCAGCTCAGCCTCGATCGTCGCCATTGCCGCGAGCGACCAGCCCCCGCCCAGCCGCAGGCGCCAACTCAGGCCATTCCGCTCCAGCGCGAGCAGCGTCATGGATCGATGGCTATCGGATTCATCGGCAATATGCTACCAGGAAGAAATGCACACCGATCCGCTCCTGCAGATTTTGACCCTGCTCGCTGCATCCATCTGCGTGGTCGCGGGCGTGCGCAAACTGGCGCTGCCCGCGATCCTCGGCTACCTCGTGGTCGGCATGCTGCTGGGACCGCACGCGCTCAGCGTGGCGGTCGACAACGAGACGACTCAGCTGCTCGCTGATTTTGGCGTGGTATTCCTGGTCTTTACGCTGGGGCTGGAGTTTTCGCTGCCGCGATTGGTGGCGATGCGCTGGGAGGTCCTGGGGGTCGGCGGCGCGCAGGTGTTGTTGACCACCGGCATCGTGGCCGCCGTAGCCGCGGCCTTCGGCGCCGCTCCCGCGGTCGCGGTGGTGATCGGCGGCGCCGTCGCGATGTCCTCGACCGCCATCATCATTGCGCAGCTCACCGAGCAATCCGAGAACAATAGAACTCACGGACGGCTGTCCGTCGCGATCTGTCTGTTTCAGGACTTGAGCTTTCCGCTGTTCCTCGCGCTGATTTCCGCGCTCGCCGGCGGCGGCGCAGGCGCCGGCCTCGGACAGATCGCGGCCGCGGTCGGCAGCGCCGTGCTTGCGCTGCTGCTCGTGCTCTCGGCCGGACGCTGGCTGTTGCGCCCGTTGTTCCTGCTCATCGCGTCGGTGCGCTCGGCCGAACTGTTCTCGCTCGCGGTACTGCTGGCCGTGCTCGCCTCGGCCTGGGTCACGTACAAGGTCGGCCTATCGCTGGCCTTGGGCGCCTTTCTCGCCGGCATGATGCTGGCGGAAACCGAATTTCGGCACCAGGTGGAGGCGACGATCCGCTCTTACAAGGAAATTCTGCTCGGCCTGTTCTTCATCACCGTGGGCATGCTGCTCGACGTGCGCCTGCTGTTCCGCGACCTGGGCTTGGTCACCGCGCTCCTCCTCGGGATGCTGGTGCTCAAGGCGGCGGTGGTCGCGCTGGTTGCCGAGCCGGCCACCAAGAGCTGGTTCAAATCCGTGCGCACCGGAGTCGTGGTGGCGCAGGGCGGAGAGTTCGGCTTTGCCCTTTTGACGCTCTTGCTGCGACGCGAGCTTTCGGACCCCGCCATCGTGCAGCCGCTCTTGGCCGCAACGGTCCTGTCCATGGTTCTGTCGCCGCTGCTGATCCGGCACAATCGCCGCGTCACGCGTGCGCTTCTGGGCGAGTCGGGGAGCCCCACCACCGCGGCCTTGCGCGAAACCCAGGCGACGCTCGCGGTGGCGGAGCGCGACCACGTCGTGATCTGCGGCTTTGGGCGGGTCGGACAAAACATCGCCCGCGTGCTCGAGCAGACGGGGTTCGAGTACATCGCGTTGGATATCGATCCGTATCGCATCCGCGTCGGGCGCCAGGCCGGCGATCCCGTCATCTACGGCGACGCCGGACAAGTCAAGGTCCTGGAAAACGTCGGGTTGACCCGCGCCAGTTGCATCGTCATCACGTTCGCCGATCCCGAGGTCGCACTGCGCATCCTGCGGTCGGTTCGGGAATTGCGCTTCGACGTTCCGGTGTTGGTCCGGACCCAGGATGACAGCAAACTCGAAGAACTGCAGAAGGCGGGCGCGACGGAAGTGGTGCCGGAAACCTTCGAGGCCGCCCTGATGCTGCTGTCCCACCTGCTGTTGCTGCTGAAGCTGCCCGTGTCGCGGGTCATTCGAACGGTGAACGGCATCCGCAGCGATCGGTATGGGATGCTGCGGCAGTACTTTCCGGCCGCCCGGCCGGAGTCCTTGGATGACAATCGCGCATTTCGTGAGGAACTTCACAGCGTCATCCTGCCGCCTCATGCTTGGGCCGTGGGAAAGAGCGTCGCCGAGCTGTCGGAGCGGGGTTCCAAGGCCGCCGTGAGCGCGGTGCGTCGCGACGGCATCGTCGGGCGGGATCCCGGGCCGGATACCATATTCAAGGTGGGGGACGTGGTCGTGGTCTGCGGAACACCCGATTCGGTGGAGCATACCGAGACGGTGCTGCTGATGGGTTGAAAAACCTCTTTACAGGGGACGCGCGGCATCTCATAGTAGGAACGCTGTTTAAGGGCAAACCCGCCGAAAGGTGGGGACGCAAAACCTCCGGTCTTAGGGGCTTCATGGGAAGCCTGACGATAGCGGGGTCGCCAGTATCGATACGTCTCCGACCGTATCTTGAGCCGGATGGTTTGTGCTCCCGGACAGCAAGCTCGAAGTTCAGCTTGTTATCGGTCTTCCGGGGGGAAGCACATGGTATCCAAAGTCAATCGTTCGCCGGGTGCGGATGCATCGGGCATTTATCGCCGTCCGCGTCTCGTGTTGCGCGCCAAGCGCTGCGAGGAAATCCCGGGGATCCTGGCCAATACCAAGACCTACCCCACGCCCGTGCGCATGGTCGGGGCCGACTATTCGCAGACGCGCTGCGTCGGCGGCGACGGGGGAACCACCGTCGACACCGGCGGCCTCGACAGGATTTTGGAGTACGGCGAAGACACCGTGCGCGCCCAAGCCGGTGTCCGCGTCGGTACCCTGGCGCGAGCGCTCGCCGAGCGCGGTCAGGAACTGCTGTTGACGCCCGAGATGGGCAACATCTCCGTGGGGGCACTGGCGGTGTCCACCTGCCCGCAGCCCTCGCATGCCGCCGGCCTCGCTCAGCTGTCGTCGCTCGTCAGCGAGTTGAAGCTCATCACACCGCAAGGCAAGCAGATGACGGTGCGGGAGCACGACCGCGATTTGATGCGCGTGCTGCGCTCGAGCTTCGGACTCCTGGGCGTGGTGCACGAAGTGGTGCTGCGCGTGCAGCCTCTGACCCCGGTGAAGATCGATTATCACGTGCTTTCCTTGAAGGATTTCACCGCCCGCTTTTCCTCCATCGTCGCCGCGCCGGGGGCATTGCGTCTGCACATTTCGCCCTTCGACGACCGCATCATCGTCGAGCGCCGCACCCTGGACGAGGGCGCGAACGTCACCCGCTCGGGAATCTGGCAGATTCGAAATTCGGTGATGCGCAACGTGCTGCCGGCGTTCGGCTCGACGGTCGGCAGCGTGTTGTCGGCTCCGGGTCTCCGGTCGGCGGTGGTGTCCGGAGTGCAGCGCGCGCTGCGTGCGACGCTCGACCCGACCGCTCGGGGAGTGGTCATGCATGCGCACGAATGGATGCGCGAACTGCCGCAGGAATCCTGGAAGGCGCGCTACACCTACAGTTTGTGGGCGTTTCCGCAGGACAAGTTTCCGAAAGTGCTCGGCGCCTATTTCGCCTTTTGCAAGACGCACTACAAGGAAAACCGCTATCGCTGCAACGTCGTGAGCGGCGCCAGCCGGCTGCACCAGGATCGGAATTCGCTGTTCAGCGCCAGCTACTCCGGCGCGATGTTCACCTTGGAGCCCTCGTCCACCGGCGACAAGGGTTGGGATGATTTTCTCATCGACTTCAATGATTTCGCGTCCGCGCTGGGCGGCACGCCGACGTTCAATCAAACGCGGGCCCTGCAGCCTGAACACGTGGCCAAGGCATTCGGCGACCGCATGAAATTATTCCGGGCGCTGCGCCAGAGGACGGATCCGCTCAATCGGCTGCGCAACAGTTATTTCGCGTACCTGCTGGGATAGCACGCTCTGTCGCACCGAGAGGCGCTCGCGTGATGATCGGAGATGGCCACGGAAATAAGGCGTCGCGCGGCTGACTTCAAAGCTTGTCGCGGCAGGAATTCGTCACCGTCCCGGCCGGCTGCGGCCGACCGGCAACGTGGAACGCGTGCTGCGCTCCTTATAAGCCCGAGACGATCTTCGCCTTGATGCTTTCGAATTCCGAATCGCTGATGAGCTTGGCGTCGAGCATCTCCCGGGCCTGACGCAGCCGCCGCGCCGGTTCCGATTCGGCGCCGGCGGCATCCGTGTTCGAATAGGGCGGCGGTGCATTGCCGAACTGCAGACCCCCCGATTTCGCGCGCAGCTCTTCCAACTCGCGCACCCGGCGTTTTTCCCGCCAGACCTGGTCGTGCTGCTGGCAGATTCGATAGAGGGCTTGCGCCTGGTCCTTGCACAGCCCCTCGAACGTCCATACCCGGTTGACCTCGGAGCCGATGTTCAAATCGGAACTCGCCTGCGCAACGAGCGTGAGGTCGGCACCGATGATGCCGGCGCGGATCCGGGTTTCCTTGAGATCCTGCCAGCGGATATCGGCCGACTCGTAGCCGCCCAACAGTCGTCGCGTCAGCGAAATGAACCGGCCGCTCGTGGCCGCGAGACACACACGGCGGTGCGTCAACGCGAACAGCCGGTGCTCCATTGCCCACGCTTCCAAGGTCTCATCGGCGGTCAGCAGACTGCGCAAGGTCTCCAGCGCTCGATGGGAACCTGCATCCTCGTTGGCGCCGCCGGTGGTAGCCATGGCGCTCAGCCCTTGTCCTGCAGATGGGCTTCGAGGAACCACAGATACTTGTCGAGCTCGCGGGAGATGCCGGTCAAGAGATCCGCGGTGTCGGCGTCGCCGAGTTTCGCCGTGTCGTCGATGCCTGCGCGCACCGACTTGCCGAAGACGGAAACTTGCGTGGACAGATAAAAAAGATGATCCCGCCCGGCCGTGATGCTCAGCGGGTAGTTCTTCAGCTTGCTGCGCTTCCCGGCAACCGCGACCGTGCCCTCGGCCGTGCCGCCGAGGCTGGTGACGCGCTCCGCGATCTCGTCGATGTGTTCCAGAACGACGTCGGAGATCTTGTCGAATAGTTCATGCAGGGCGATGAAGTGCGGTCCTTTCACATTCCAATGCGCCTGCTTGACCTGACTTTGCAAGTCGATGGCGTCGGCCAGGCGGTCGTTGAGAATGGCGATCACATTGCGGCGCGTCTTCTCCGGCAAGTCGATCTTTGTCTTGTACATCGGGCATTTCCTCGCGAGAACCATCTTCGGTGGGCGCCTATTTTGCACGTGTTAATCGTGAATCCCAAGAAAGAACGTGATGTCGGGGGCGGTGTTCACGGCGGCATCCTCGACAAACCCCATCTGGAGCCGCCATCGATGCGCCAATTGGCGCGCGACTCCGACGGTCAGCTGCGCGCTGGGGCCGAGAAAGCGCAGCTCGGTCCCGGTCACCCGCCGGGTCTGGCCATCGAGTTGCGCGCGCACCGACCACACGGCGCCCACATCGCGGGTGGCCGCAACCCGCATGAAGGCCGAGGTCACATGCGCCGCTCCCGCGAATACTTCATCGCCCAGGGGCTGCGCCAGTCCGAGTTCCACCGCCAGGCGCCAGGCCGGCCACCGGCGCGCTGCGTGAGCCCAAAGAGCGGCATCCCACGCCCCGTTGCCGGTGAGTCTCTGCGTCGATCCCGTGGGTGCCTCGAGTCCGCCCCACAATGAAATGGTGCGCGCCGCCGAGTCGGCGGCATACCAACCCGCTTCCGCGGAGACGTCGCCGATGCTGGTTGCGGATTCCTGCAGGTCGATCCGCGCTCCGCCCGAATAGAAGTACACGAGCTGGTTTTTCGGATAGTAGCGGCGGTTGCCGGGATTGAAGCCGAAGAACCGATGCCAGGACTCGATGGTCGAGTCGAGGAAGCCGCCGCTGTCGCGGATCACGGGCACCGTCACCCGGTAGCGCCAGTCGTGGGTGATCGAGTCCTCGAAGCTCAAGCGCAGAGTGTCGCTCTCGCCGTCCACCAGCAGCTGCTGCGTCGCCCGCTTCTCGGACTCGAGGGTATTCATGATGCTGAAGGTGGCCGAGAAGACGGCGCCCGCGTCGGCGCGCGTGTCGCTGGCGAGCGGCCGATAGAAGCCCCGCAGCAAAGGGTTTTCGTCCCGCGTCGGGAAGAATTCTTCCGCGCGAAGCGGCGATGCGCCGGCGACCGCCAGGCAGGCGATCGCCAACAAGCGCGGCTGGGGCAGGCACCGAGTCGCGGCCGCTACCCGCCGAACCGCACCCGCAACGACATAGGAGACCGTATCAGATCCCGGTGCGGCGAAGCCGCAATTGGATCGCGCCGATGATGAACACGATTCCGGCGAGGATCCCGATCCACGTGGCAGGACTGGATACGAATCCCAGCGGATCGAGCACGCGCCAGATGCTTGCGGGAGCCGAGATCGTGTCATCCCCCACGGCAGCGGTCACCCAGGCTTCATGACCCGGGTCGGCACGAAGAGCGTGCGGCAGGTAGCCGAACGCCCGATCCCGAAGCATCGTGCCCACCCAATGCGTGCCGAAAAACCAGCGCTCCAACAGATAGGCGGCGAGGGGCGGGACGAGGGACCACAAGGTCACCGCACGCTTGGCCCATGCCGACACCACCAAGAGGTATCCCGCGAACGGCAGATACCAGACGGCGACGGTCACGATGAGGTACAACCAGAGCACTTGGAGCTGCAGCCATGAATCCGGCTGCCACAGGCTCCCGCCCAGGGCCGAGTGCGCCCGCACCGAGACGATGAACGCCATCAACAGCGTCGCGATGTCGGCGGCGATGAAATACACCAGCGGGATGGCGATCAGCCCGGTGAACAACTTCGCGAGCACGGTGGTGGTATCGGAGATCGGCAGCGACTTCCAGAACAGCACGCTGCGGTCCTTGCGGTCGGCGTAGAGGCAATCGAGCAAGTACCATGTGGCGTAGATGTTCATCACCATGAAGAAGGTGACGCCGAAGCCGAATAGCACGGCACCGCTGAACGCGCGGCCGTCGGGTTGCGACAGCACCGGGATCTCCACGTGGCCGAACAGGGCAGCGAGCGTCAGGGCAGCGCCGATCGCCGCCTTTCCGGCGCCGTTCGGCCCGATGAGCCCGACGATACGGCCCATCTCGACCGCGAAATTGACGCGGTCGAGCGCGAGGTGTCTACCGTAATACTTGGAGAGGTCGTGCGCTTCGATGAGGGGAGGCATGGGATTCATTCTTCTTTGGCTTCGGCGCCCCGGGGCGGCGGAGCGGGGTGGGTGAGCGCGGGCGTCTGCGCGAACAATTCTTGGGCGGAGAATCCCAGCCGATTGATGACCGCAAGGATCTGCGGCCACTCCTCGTGAAGGAAGCGCTCGCGCTCGCCCTCGAGGAGCAGCCGGCGCGCGCCGTCGCTTACGAACATGCCCCGGCCGCGGCGCTTTTCGACCAGGCACTCATCGACCAATTGCTGGTAGCCCTTGAGAACGGTGAGCGGGTTGAGCCGGTAATCCGCGGCAACTGCACGGACGGAGGGCAATGGATCGCCCTCCTTCAGCGCACCCTCGAGGATGAGGGCGACCATTCGATCGCGCAGCTGGCGATAGATGGGTTGGTTGTCGTTCCAGTTCGGATCCATTCTCAGCTCGTTCCGTGCTCGTGCCCGGTGACCTGGTGATATAGTCACATAGATCACTATCACATACAAGCGCGCTGTACAAGCCTCCCGGCCCCTTGCGGCATTACTGCGGCGTTTGGGCTACCATTCCACGCTTTTCGCGTAGGAAGCTCCTCATGAAAAAACCAGTCACCGTCACCATCACGGGCGCCGCCGGAAATATCGGCTACGCCCTCGCATTTCGCGTGGCGTCGGGCCAGATGCTGGGACCCGATCAACCGATCAATTTGAATCTGCTGGAAATCCCCGCCGCTGCGGCCGCGGTACAGGGCGTGGTGATGGAGCTCAATGATTGTGCCTTTCGCACGCTCAACAAGGTCACCGCGACCAGCGACGCGACGGTGGCGTTCAAGGATTGCGAGTTCGCCATGCTGGTCGGAGCGCGGCCGCGCGGACCGGGCATGGAGCGCAAGGATCTCTTGCTCGAAAATGCCAAGATCTTCTCCGCCCAGGGCAAGGCCCTCGACGCGGTCGCGAGCCGCGATGTGCGGGTTCTGGTGGTCGGCAATCCCGCAAACACGAATTCATTGATCGCCCAACGCAATGCGCCGTCGCTGCCGCCGCAGCGCTTCACGGCGATGACACGGCTCGATCACAATCGCGGACTCGCGCAGTTGAGCGAGAAGACCGGCGCCGGGCTGACGGAGATCAAAAAAGTGATCATCTGGGGCAATCATTCCGCGACCCAGTATCCCGATTTGCACCACGCCACGGTCGGCGGCAAGGCCGCGCTCTCGCTGGTGGAAGACCGATGGTTCAAGGACAACTTCATTCCGACCGTGCAGCAGCGCGGCGCCGCCGTCATCAAGGCGCGAGGCACTTCTTCCGCGGCGTCGGCCGCCGCCGCCGCCTTGGATCACATGCATGACTGGATGCTCGGCACTCCGGCGGGTGATTGGGTCAGCATGGCGGTGCCGTCCGACGGCAGTTACGGCATCCCCGAAGGAGTGATCTATTCCTATCCGGTAACGTGCAAGGCGGGCGAATACAGCATCGTCCACGGCTTGAACATCGATGAATTTAGTCGTGAGAAGATGGCCATTACGCATCGCGAACTTTCGGAGGAGCGCGACGGCGTGAAGGATCTGCTCTAACGTGTTCTCACTGTGCCGGCGGTTCGGCGGGACATCAGCGGCAGTCGAACCGATCTGCTGTGACGTGTTCCCGCTGCGGCCGCTGTGACGTGTTCCCGCTGCGGCCGGCGGTTCGCCAGGACATCTACAGCAGTTATCTGGCGCGGCGGCGGCAGATCCCTTGAACATCAAACATTGGAGAGATTCGCATGAACCGTATATTCCTGGCATTGGCTGCATCGTTGTTGGCCGCGATGGCGCTGGCGCAAGACCGCTCGACGGCGGCTGCGGGAGCCGAGGTGTATTTCATCGCGCCGCGCGACGGCGCGAAAGTTCACGGCCCGGTGACCGTGCAATTCGGGTTGAAGGGCATGGGCGTCGCTCCGGCCGGCATCAAGTTCGACAATACGGGTCATCATCATCTGTTGGTCGATACCGACCAGAGCGAACTGAAGCTCGATGCGCCGCTGCCGGCCACGGATAAGATCGTGCATTTCGGCAAGGGCCAGACGGAAACCACCCTGATGCTGCCGCCGGGCAAGCACACGCTCGAACTGCTGTTCGCAGACTACCAGCATGTGTCGTTCAATCCGCCGCTGCACTCGAAGAAGATCACCATCACCGTGGATTGACCCCATGGCGGGACCTCCGCGCACGATTCTGCACGTCGATATGGACGCGTTCTACGCGTCCGTGGAGGAGCGGGATCGGCCGGAGCTCAAGGGCAAACCGCTGATCGTCGGCGGCACCCGAGGGCGCGGCGTGGTCGCCGCCGCGAGCTATGCCGTACGGCGTTTCGGAGTCCACTCCGCGATGCCCATGGCGGAAGCGCTGCGGCGCTGTCCCGATGCCATCTGCATTCCGCCCCGCATGGCGCGATATCAAGAGGTGTCCGCACAGGTGTTCGAGATCTTTCATGATTTCACGCCGTTGGTGGAAGGCCTTTCCCTGGATGAGGCGTTTCTGGACGTGACCGCGAGCCTGCGACTGATGGGCGACGGAATCGCGATTGCGACGGCGGTGCGACGGCGCATCCGCGAGGCCACCGGGCTCACCGCCTCGGTCGGCATCGGTCCCAACAAGCTACTGGCAAAGATCGCCTCCGACCTCAACAAGCCCGATGGGTTGTGCCGCATCGGAAGCGACAACGTGCACGCGATTCTCGATCCGCTGCCCGTCCAAAAGCTTTTCGGCGTAGGACAAAAATCGCTCCCGGGCGTGCAGGCCGCGGGAATCCGGACCTTCGGCGATTTGCGGCAGGCCGGCGAGGCGGCCCTGTGGCAGGCCTTCGGCAAGCACGGCAAGGCCATGCGCGACCGGGCCGCAGGGGTGGATGACCGGCCCGTCGAACCCAATCGCGAGGAAAAGTCCATCAGTGCGGAAGAGACCTTCGCCGTCGATATCCGCGGCGCCGCGGAGCTGGAACGTCAATTGATGCAGCTGGCGGACCGCACCGCCGCCCGCCTGCGCGCGCACGCACTGGCCGCCGGCCTGGTCACCATCAAGGTCCGTCGGGGGGATTTCATCACGTATACCCGCCAGCATCCCGTACTGCCGCCGACGCAGGAGACGGCCGTCATCTGCGGGGTGGCACAAAAGCTGCTCAAGGATTGGCTGTGCTCGCAACCCGATGCCGCGGTGCGATTGCTGGGCGTGGGCGTCGGCGATTTGCAAATCCGGCGGCAGGCGGATCTGTTCGCCGGTGTGGCGCCCCCGTCACGGCTTGACGCCACCGTCGATGGAATCCGCGAGCGGTTTGGGAAGTCGCTGCTGACCCGCGCCAGCCTGCTGCCGCGCACCCCTGGCGGCGGCTCTCGGCAGAGCTAGCCCCGCGCGGTGTGTCCCCGGGTGAGTGACCGCGGTTGAGGCAAGCGGCCCCCGGGCTGACGGGCAGTGCGGTTGAGATGGGCGACGACCCCCGGCTGGTGAGCAGCGCGATTGCGATGAGGGGTTCGGTTGAGGTCCGCTGCGCCGCTGCGCTTGGTATCATCGGCACGTCATGTACCTCAGTTTTTTCGGTCTCAGCGAAAAGCCGTTCGCGATCACTCCGGACCCGCGCTACCTCTACCTGAGCGAGCGACATGCCGAGGCGTTGGCGCATCTGTTGTACGGCATCAATGAATCGGGCGGCTTCATTCAATTGACCGGGGAAGTGGGCACCGGCAAGACCACCGTCGTGCGCACGTTGCTGTCGCGTGTGCCGCATCACGCCGATGTCGCGGTGATCTTGAACCCGCGCGTCACACCGGTGGAGTTTCTGCTCACCATCTGCGAAGAGCTGGGCGTGCCGATCGAGGCGGCGGACCGCGACAGCGTCAAGCAAATGGTCGACGCTCTGAACCGGCGGTTGCTGTCCGCGCATGCCGAGGGCCGACGCATCATCGTCATCGTCGATGAAGCGCAGAATCTGTCGGCCGAGACGCTTGAACAGGTCCGGCTGCTGACCAATCTCGAAACTTCGACGCAGAAGCTTCTGCAAATCATCTTGATCGGCCAACCTGAATTGCGCGAACTGCTGGATCGCAACGACCTGCGTCAGCTCGCTCAGCGCATCACGGGCCGCTATCACTTGAAACCGCTGTCGCGCGAGGAAACTCAAGGATATGTGCGCCACCGATTGCGGGTCGCCGGAGCCACCGGTGAGATCTTCACGCCCGGCGCGCTGCGCGAGTTGCACCGGCTGTCGTCCGGCGTGCCGCGAGTCATCAACGTGAGTTGCGATCGCGCGCTCCTCGGCGCCTACACGCAGGAATCGCGCAAGGTCTCCGCCGCGCTGGTGAGGCAGGCGGCGGGCGAAGTGTACGGGCGCCGCTTCGCGCCGGTGTGGCTGGGATGGGCCACCGGCGCGGGCTTGGCGGCCGGCTTGGCCGTACTGGGCTTGATCGGCATCGGTACGTGGCAGCACCACCCCGCCGCGCTGCAGACCATGCTGCCGCCTGCGGCCGCCCAGGCCGCGGCGCGACCGGCGGCGGCAGCCGTGAAGCCCATGCCTCCGCCGGTCTCGATCAACAGCTTGCTGGCTGCGAACAGCGCCAATACGAGCGATGCCGCCGCCTTCCGGCGATTGCTGTCGCTGTGGGGCACGGCGATGACGGATGACCGCGATCCCTGCGGCCAAGCCCAGCGAGCCGGCCTCGCCTGTTTGGAACAACGAGGTTCCTGGGCCCAGGTGCGGACGATGAATCGGCCGGCGATATTGACGCTGACGGATGATGCGGGACTGAAGCACCGCGTCGTGCTTGCCGCTCTCGACGACAGATTTGCGACGTTGGTCCTGAGCGAACGCAACCAGCGCGTGCCGCTGGAGGAAGTGTCGCGCGACTGGTTCGGCGACTTCACCATCGTGTGGAAGCCCAAGACGCCGAGGACCCGCGAGCTGTCCGTCGGAATGCACGGCGATGAGGTTCGGTGGCTGCGCCGCAGCCTGGCCGCACTGCACGGTGCATCGTCCGACCCGGAGCACGGCGACCTCTACGACGAGGAACTCGCCATCGCGGTGCAGAATTT
>Ga0070730_10001539_pt1 | contig 22099 bp, 18 predicted proteins | sample Coa_R1_3_FD_66447 | JGI IMG/M metagenome (GOLD analysis project Ga0070730, IMG submission 66447) | Surface soil microbial communities from Centralia Pennsylvania, which are recovering from an underground coalmine fire - Coalmine... | ecosystem: Environmental > Terrestrial > Soil > Unclassified ... | reverse complement strand
TGAACTTGATCGGCTGCCTGGATACGCCTTCGCAAGGCAAGTATTGGCTGAACGGTCAACTAGTCAGCGAACTCGATGACGATGAACTGGCGCGTATCCGTAACAAAGAAATCGGATTCGTCTTCCAGACATTCAACCTGCTGGCGCGTGCCACAGCGCTGCACAACGTCGAACTGCCGCTGATTTATGCGGGCATTCCGACGGAAGAACGGCTGGAGCGTGCCAAGGGCGCCTTGTCAGCCGTGGGCATGGAGTCTCGCATGCAGCACAAGCCGAATGAACTCTCCGGCGGGCAGAGGCAGCGCGTTGCCATCGCGCGCGCGTTGGTGAATAAACCTTCAATCATCCTCGCCGACGAGCCGACTGGAAACCTGGATTCACAAACCGGCGTGGAAATCATGGCACTGTTCGATCGACTGCAGTCGGAAGGCAACACGATCATCCTGGTGACGCACGAGCACGATATCGCGGAGTACGCGCACCGTGTCATTCACATCAAGGACGGAGTGATTGCCAGCGACGAGAAGAGCCGAGGACACGAGAACTAGAGTTTCAATTCAGGTTTTTGCGGAAACGCCCAGCGTGAGCTGGGCGTTTTAATTTTTGGACGGAATCTGCCCGAGGCCCCGCTTAACTCTCCAGCAACGGAGGCCCAACCAGCTTCATGCCGTGCCTCTCGAAGCGGCTTGGGTCGTTCACTTTAGCGTCCGGCTTGCTGGCTTCCTCGAAAAAACCTTCAATTCTAGCCGCCGGGGTGAAGGCGAATAGCATCCGCCCGGGCTGCCGGCCGAGGTAAGCCCACACGTGCGCGACATTTCTCGGGGCGAGGACCGAATCGCCGGGTTTCAGCCGCAACTTCTTTTCGCCGACCTCCATTACTACTTCGTCACTGCCTTCAACGAAGTAGAACCATTCCTCCTGCTCATAGTGAATGTGTCGCGGTGGTCCGCCGCGAACCATGTCGCGGTTTTCCATGATGAACAGTGCGCCGCTCGTCTCGCGGGTGAGGACTTTGAAGTCCAGATGGCTGTTGGCACGTGCGGCCTTGTGCGGCTGCCCAGTGCGATCCGTGCCTGCTTCCACGACGCGGATGGCGCGTTCGTTTTCATCCGCAAATGTGGAATAAGGAGCCAACGAAAGGGCAGTCAATGCCTTCAGCATCGAACGACGGTCGAGCTCATGCATAGAGAAGTTCCTCTCACGAACATTGCCATCCTAGGCGATCGCAGTCTGCGAAGAAAGATTCAGTTGGCGAAAAAATAAGCGCATGAATCCTAGAGTCCTTCAGCGCCATGCCAGCGTCCATATCTTGGTCATATGGGCGATCCGATGAATGATCCTGATTCTATTTTGCCAAATACATCTATGACCCGAACAGCGTGCTCCCCTCAATGAATTGTGCCGTAAACTGCAAGCAGAACAGGACTCGGAAAAACTTACTGCTCTAGTTGAGGAACTCAAGCAGGCGCTCGAAGAAGAAACTAGGCAGCGGGATGGCGGCTACCCGAACAGCCGAAAGCTTAGGTAGTCCTGTTATTACAGGGCCTTTGTCTCCACGGATTCAGATTGCAAATCGGGACTGACAATGGGTTCGGCGAGTACGACCCGGTCTCTCCCCTCGCGCTTGGCGCGATAGAGTGCAGAATCGGCGGCTTCGAGCAGGGCAGATGGCGAAGTTCCATGCTCGGGCAGGGCGGCCACGCCGATGGAGACCGTGATCATGCCGAGAGATTGTCCCTGATGCAGGACGGTGAGTTCGCGCAACTTCGAGCGAATCTTTTCGCCGCGCGCCTGCGTCGCGTGCAAATCAGCGACCGGGAGGATGATGACAAATTCCTCCCCGCCGAAACGGCAAACGACGTCTTCGGCGCGGACGCTTTGTGCCAGGAACGCTGCCGTCTCGCGCAGGACGGTGTCACCGGCGTCGTGACCGTAGGTGTCGTTGAACTTTTTGAAGTAGTCGAGATCGAGCATGAGCACGCCGAGAGATTGCTCGGAGCGCACGGAGCGGCGGATTTCGCGTTGAAGGGTTTCCTCGAGATAGCGGCGATTGAAGAGTCCGGTCAAAGGATCGCGGATCGACTGCGTGCGCAGCGCCTCTCGTAACCGGATGTTGGAGATCGACAGCCCAACCTGCTCGGCGAAAGTAGTGGCCAGCAGCATCTCTGCTTCCGCCAGTCCGGTGGGGCCTTTGCATTGGAAGTGCAGGGTGCCGATGGTTTCGCCCTGGGATGATAGCGGCACGCAGAAATATCCATTCGGGACAGAAGCGGCATGCTTGCACTCGGCCGTGTGATCGCCCGCCGCCACCAGGTGAAGATGTCCGGTGCGGAGCGCCCAGCAATCCTGCGGTGCGAATACGGAAGATGGGAGCAGGCAGTCGGTCCACGAGGCAGCCACTTCGAGCACATCGTGCGAGGAGTTGAACAGCAGCACCGCACCCGAAAGTTCGGGAAAGATTTTCGGAGCCATGCCGGCGACGACCGAGAAGATGTCTTTCAAATCGGCGCAACTCTGCAGCAATTCCGCCATCCTGGCCAGAGTCGTCGACCGGTGCGAACGGCGGGTGAGTTCCTGCACCATGCGCTCGTTCTGCTGATTCAGTTTCTGCTGCTCCACGGAACGGTCTCGCATCTCTGTTTCGAGGCGAGTGTTCGCTTCGAGAAGCGCAGCCATGTGCTCTTTGATCTGCTCTTCCAGTAACTGCTGGTTGCGCATTTGATCGTCGATGTCGACACAGCATCCGAACCATTTGAGGATGGATCCCGATGCATCGCGCAGGGGATTGGCTCGAACCAGGTACCAGCGATAATTTCCATTTGCCATACGGTAGCGATATTCGGCATCGAGGGGTCTGCCGGTTTGGTGGGCTTTGTCCCAGTTCTGCAGAGCGACGGGAAGATCGTCGGGATGGAGCACGTCTTTCCAGTTCCATCCCAGGATTTGTTCGGCTTTCAGACCTGTGAGATCCAGAAGGCGCTGGTTGCAGTAGTCGACGCCCCGGTCTGGCGTTGCGGTCCAGACGATTTCGGGGATGGCTTCGGCCAGTATGCGAAAGCGGGCTTCGCCCTCGGACTCGCTCGCCTTGCGCTGCGCTGAGGCGAAGCGAAGACTCTTGAGGACCTCATAGAGCACGAGCAGGGCCAGGGCGGCGGACAAAACGGCGAGCCGGTAATCGAAAGCCTGGAGAAATATAGTCAAGTATGAGTCGAGGGTTCCAGCCACCAGGAAAGCTCCATGGAAAGCGAGGTCTCCCCAATTTTTGGGGCACTGCAGGAAACATCGGCAATGACGGCCGTTTTATTATTAGCTGGGCCTAAGGAATTTCGAGGCACGCGGCGGAGCAAAGACGAGCACGAAAAAATAGAGACGCAGCCTGAGCTGCGTCTCTTGAACGAGGGTTAGGATTTGGTTACGGAGTCGTGCTGACCGTCTTCACTGTTGCGGTGTCGGAAGGCAGTCCGGGGCCGGCAACGAAGAAATTGTGGTCGTACATGTTGCGGTACATGCGGCCGGCGATTTCGGCGGCTTTGGGGCCGAAGGTGGGACGTCCGCCTTGCAGGAAAATGACGACGACGATGCGCCCTACGCTGGTGTTGGCATAGGAGGCGAACCAGCCATAGCGGGTGCCCTCGTGGGAGCAGGTTCCGGTCTTACCCAGAATTTCCTCTTCGTTGAAGTTCATTCTGAGGCTGCGGGCTGTGCCATATTGCACCGCGCCCACCATGCCGTCAGAAAGGTCCGGAATGACGGGAGCGATATCCAGTTGCCGCTTCACGCGCGGTTGGAAGTTCGCGACTTGCTCCGCCGTTGTCGGATGCTGCAGGTAGTAAAGCGTGCCGCCGTTGGCGATGGCCGAGACCATCGCGCCAAGTTGCAGCGGAGTCATCGAGACGCCTTCGCCGAACGAGCACATCTTGCCGACGCCGCCGAGCTTTGCGGGAATGGCTTCTTCAGGGTAGCTGCCAACCTGTTCCCCGTTGATTCCGTATCCGGCGAGTTCCCCGAGACCATATTCGTGCGCGTAATAAGCGACCTTTTCAAAGCCGAGCTTGCGTCCAAGCGCCTCGAAGTAGGCGTTGTTGGAGTGGGCCAGGGCGCGGGTCAAATTCATGCGGTAGTGCGCGCCGAGGGGGACTTCGGTGTCTTTCGAGATCAGGCCTTCGCTTAAAGCCGCGAGAGCAACTGAAAGCTTGATCGTCGAGCAGGGCTGGGCGCCGCTCGATAGAGCCAGCTTCTGGTTCACCATGGCCAACACACGGCCGCTGGTCGGCTCAATCGCAACGACGGTACCGTTCATATTGCCGAGCGCGTCAACCGCGGCCTGACGGACGATGGGATCCTCACCAGCCGTGACGTCGCCGGAGGCGATGTCCTCGGCAAACGAACTCATGTGAAAACGCTCATAGTAATGACGGCGGCGGCGGCTGTGGGCAGAAACCGGGGTTACGGCGCGGCTGCGGGCCAGATGATGCATGCGACGGCGCGTGCGCGTCGTCTCGCTGACCTTCGCTGACTTCGATTTCGTGGGCGTGTGCGTGTTGATGTGAGCAGCCCAGCTCACAGTGGTAGCGGCCAGGCACGTAAAAACGGCAAGGACCAGACGAAGAAGGCTCGTTCCCCTAAACATCTTGTTGATTACACTCCCCGAAAAGCTATGTAGTTCGATGCACGCAGCGTGCCAGTAAGTGGTAACTCCGCCCCTTCGCGCAACTTCGCTGATAGTACGAGGTTTGTCACTACCTGGCAACGCTAAAGTTTCTATCGGCAAAAATCGTGTTCCACTTCTAACCTACTCCGAAACAGCGAGATAGGCGGAGATTACCGCGGTTCAGACCCTTTCGGTAATTCGTTACCCCGTTACTGGAAAGGTACTACCCTCGTGTGCAAAACTTTTCCTACCATCTGCAAACGAAAACCTCTCACCACGGTGGCACAAAAGCACGGAGGATTAAGAATTCCTTGGATTTCTCTGTGACTCCGTGCCTCCGTGGTCGAATCAGAGTCTTTACATCACTTCATTGCGCTTGCGCAGGAACGCGGGAACGTCGAGATCGTTCTGCTCGAAGTTCGACACCATGGCGTTGCGCATGGTTTCCAGAGAGACGACATCCGCAACACGATCCGGAGGTGGAGCGGGGAGCGGGGCTTCCTCGATGAATTGTCGATCGTCCTGATGCGAGGTCATCTGGACGGAAACCGGCTCCGGCATGGGATCACGCGTGCCCACCGGATCGGGAAATTCCATGGCCTCGTCGTGTATGGCCGCGAACGAGGGGCGGGTTTCGTGGGTGCGCTGGCGGGCGGCGGGCATTTCCTGGAAGCCGGTCGCAATCACCGTGATCTTGACGCCGTCCTTCATCTTCTCGTCCATGACAGCGCCGAAGATGATGTTGGCGTCTTCGTGCGCGGCGTTCTGGATGATGGAGCACGCCTGTTGCACTTCAGCGAGCTTGAGCGAGGATGATCCGGTGATGTTGATGAGGATGCCGCGTGCGCCGTCGATGGCTCCGGCTTCAAGCAGCGGTGAGGCAATCGCTCTCTGCGCGGCTTCGATGGTGCGCTTCGCCCCGCAGGCTGAAGCTGTGCCCATGACGGCGTATCCCATGCGCGCCATGATGGTCTTGACGTCGGCGAAGTCACGGTTGATGATGCCGGGGATCGTGATGATGTCGGAAATTCCTTGCACGCCCTGGCGCAGGATGTCGTCGGCGATGCGGAAGGATTCGAAGAAACCGGCGTCCTCGGCGACCCCCAGCAGCTTCTCGTTGGGGATGACAATGGTCGTGTCGACCGACTCCATCAGTTCGGAGATGCCCCGTTCGGCTTGCTGCATTCGGCGCTTGCCCTCGAACTGAAAGGGCTTGGTGACTACCGCGACGGTGAGAGCACCCATTTCGCTGGCGAGTGAGGCAATGATGGGTGCGGCTCCGGTACCGGTGCCGCCGCCAAGGCCGGTGGTGACGAACACCATGTCGGCGCCTTCGAGGGCTTCGATGATCTTGTCGGAATCCTCGAGCGCGGCCTTGCGGCCGACTTCGGGATTGGCGCCAGCGCCCAAGCCATTCGTCAGCTTTACGCCGAGCTGCAGTTTGACCGGCGCATGCGACATGCGCAGCGCCTGCAAGTCCGTATTGGCGACAATGAATTCGATGCCCTCCATGCCGGCATCGATCATGCGGTTCACTGCGTTGCCGCCGCCTCCACCCACGCCGATGACTTTGATCTTGGCGTCGTTGCGGGCCTCTTCGTTGAAGCTGATGCGAATGGAATCCTTAGTCATAGTGTCCACCCCAAACTCAAGTTTCAAAGTTTCAAGGTTTCAAAGTTTCAAGGTTGCTGAAACCCTTGAGAGTCTGAAGCCGTTGAGACCTTGCCGTGCGCTTCACAACATCATTTAAAAGGCTCGAAGCTCGAAGTATCAGGGTCTTTGAAACCCTGAAGCCTTGAAACTTTGAAACCTTGCCTTACGCTCCCTTTCCTACCAATAGCGCTTTCAATCTCGATCCCCAGCGATCTTCCTGGTAGCCGCGGGCGATGCGGGCGCGGTGGCCGTAGTTGACCATGCCGAGCACCGTAGCGAATTCTGGTTCGGATAACGTCGATGGCATCTTGGCCAGCGGGGCGGGCCACGAGAGGCGCACCGGGCGCCGCAACACGGATTCGGCGACGTCGAAGATTCCGGGCAGGCGCGAGCCGCCTCCCGTCAGCACGATGCCGGCGATACAGACTTCGAACATTCCGGCCTGGCGCAGAGATTCGCGCATCATTTCGAAGAGCTCTCGCGCGCGCGGTTCGAGAATTTCGGCGACGAGACGCTGCGGCAGCAGGCGCGAAGGGCGGTCGCCGACGGATGGTACTTCGACCTCATTGCCTTCAGGAATCAGCGTCACAATCGCATTTCCGTAAACGCGTTTGATTTTTTCGGCTTCACCCAGTGCAGTACATAGGCCGACGGAGAGGTCGCTGGTGAAGTGATCTCCCCCGACCGGTACGACGCCGGTGTAGGCAACGGCGCCCTGCTGAAATACGATGAGTTCGGTCGAGCCCGCACCGATGTCGGCGAGGCACACGCCCAGGTCGCGTTCGTCGGAGCGGAGGACGGAATCGGCGGCGGCGAGCGGCTCGAACACGGTGTCATCGACGTGGACGCCGGCCTTGTTCACGGCGGTGATGACGTTCTGCGTCGCGCTGGTCGCGGCAGTCACCATGTGAACGCGGACTTCGAGGCGGGCGGCCATCATGCCCAGCGGGTCGTGCACTCCCGACTGATCGTCGAGAATAAATTCCTGGGGGAGGAGATGCAGAATCTCGCGGTCGGCGGGCAGTGGGATAGCACGGGCTCGCTCGACGGCGAGCTTGATCTCATCGCGTCCGATTTCGCGGGGACGGGTTCCCAGGCTGATGCCGCCGTGCGTATTGACGCCGCGCACGTGAGCTCCGCCGACGCCGACGATGGCGTGCTCGACGGCGGCTCCCGCGATATCTTCGGCGGCTTCCGCTGCTTTTTGAATGGCTGCGACTGCCTTGTCGAGTTCGACGATGACGCCCTTGCGCGAGCCGCGCGACTCAGCCACTCCGTGTCCGCGGTAACGCAAGCCGGACTCGGTCAACTCCGCCATCAGCGCGCAGGTCTTTGCGCTGCCCACATCAATTGCGGTAAGAAAATTTCCCTGCTGGTTCGGCATCTCTTATGAATTCCCTGCCCCTCTTCAGTTCGACCCTGTACTGGCCGGTTGCTTTGAAATTGCAGCACTCGGCTTCGGAGTTGTTGTTGTCGTGGCCACCGCAGAAACCTGCGGAGGCTTTTTCGCAGCCACCGTTGCCGGCCGCACGTGCGCGATTGTTGTTGCCTTGTGAGCGGCTGCGTGCTTGACCGCAGGGGCATGCGGCGGGACAACTTTCTTCTTTACAACTGCCTTCTTCACTTTCGGACGTGTCGCCGGTTTCTTTGCCGCAGTCTTCGGATCAAGCTTCTTGTCGGCTAACTCGAATGCCGGCTTCGGAATCGTCTTGTCGTGCGGTAGGCGTGTGACCAGCGCGGCTGGTTTCACGCCACCGGCCATGGCTGCTTTCGCTGCGGAAGCGCTGAGCGTGGCCGGTTTCGGCTTCCCTTCCAGGTCAGGATTGACGATGACCTGGTTGTCATAGCGAAGATTCACCGACTCGAGCTTGTGGAATTGCTGTCGCCACTCCTGCGCGTGGCTGACGTAAGTCTTGTAGCGCTTCAGGTAATCCGACGAGCCAAGCTCAACCGAAACGTCGCCGGCGGGATCGTTCACGCGCACCTTCAGATTTTCCAGGTCCGAAAGGTCTACTTCGCTCAGGTCCTGCGAATAACGCGCGCCTCCAGAGTCGAGTTCCTGAATGAGTTCGTTGTAAGCCTTCATGCGCGGAGCTCGCGTGGAAAGCGGCTCGCCCGGATTCATCCCGAGAATGACGGGGAAGGAATACTTGTGCTTCTGGGGCAGATCCATCAGCGTGCCGCCGGCATCGATCAGAAAGACACGCGGGCCAACGCGCGCGAACGCGACTGGAGTACGTTCTTGGATCTCTACTCGCAGGCGGTTCGGGACAAAGCGCATCACGCTCGCGGATTCGACCCAGGGTATCTGCTCCAACTGCGTTTTCTGCTGGCTCAACGGAACGAAGAAGATGTTGCGGCCAATGTCGGCGCCCATGACTTCCATGATTTGCGCCTTGGTGACGTTCTGCATGCCGGCGACTTCGATGTTGTCGCTGGACTCGATGCGGAAGCGCCAGGAGCGCTCGCCGTATTGATAGAGAGCGCCAGCTGCGAGGGCCGCAATGCAGAGGAGGGTTACCAGGCCCGTCGCCCACAACAGGCGGCTGGCGGTTTTCTTGGGAAGCGAGCCGCGGCGGGCGGAGACACGCTTTTGCCCGCGCAGAAACGGAGATTCCTCATTCACATCCAGATCGACCAGGCGCGCGTCATCGAGCTCGGCGCGCGGCGACTCCTCGCGTAGGTCGGCGCTGGGCGGGTACAACTCCTCCTGCAAGATGGTGGGACTGCCTTTCCGCGCCATCAGATCAGGTCAGTTGTCGAAGAGGAATCGCTGAGCTTTTTCACTATAGCTGCATTTCTCGAAATGAGATAGACAAAATTTCGGGCGATTTGCACAGGCGGGAACCGGGTTGGGTAAGGGGCACCACATTTCCAGGCCTAATTTTGGATTTGCAGACAATCCGCGAGTCTCGTTTCGGTAGAGTGCTCGGAATACTGCCACGGAGACACCTCGCTTTCCTCACCACAGACTGCTATCGTCGTTGTCATTTGCGGCTCGCGGGGAACGATCCTATGAAGACAAACGGGACCAGCCAGTCACGAAGAGCGTTTCTGAAGAATGCCGCTACGACAGCCGGGGCGGTTGCGATCGATCTGCAATTTCTGCGGAAAACTCTCTCCGCCGCGGCGGGCGCGCCCAAGCCGAACCTGGTGTTCTTCCTGGGAGAGGGCGTCCGCTGGGACGAGTCTTCGCTTGCGGGAAACCAGCTGTTACGGACTCCGAATATCGATCGCATCGGTCATGAAGGCGTCGTTTTCAGGAATGCTTTTGTCATTAATGCCCTGTGCCTTCCTTCGCGAGCCACGATCCTGAGTGGCATGTACTCCCACACGACGGGCGCGGTCGACAACCAGCACAGCAAGGTTCCTGACTCATTTCCCCTCGTGACCGATATGCTCCGCGAGGCCGGGTACGAAATCGCTTTCATCGGCAAATCCCACGTTGAGGGGGCGCTGATGGATCGATATTGGGACTACTATTTTGGCTTTCGCGGTCAGGCCGATTACTTAAATCCTGTGATCACGGAGGGCGTCAAAGGCAAGTTCGGCGAGCAGCAGACGTATCACGAATATGTGGATGACCTTCTAACCAAGAAGGCGGTGGCATGGCTGCAGCAGCCGCACGAAAAACCGATTTGTCTTTTCCTGTGGTTCTATGCGCCGCATGCTCCTTTCGACCGGCCACTAAGAATGGTGAACGATTTCAATGGCGTTCCTATTCCCAAGCCTGCGAGCTTCGACGAATATCTGGCGGGATACCCGGGAAAGCCCAAGTTAGTAGCGGATGCCCTCAACAAGATTGGCGAACAGTTCGTCCCCAGCGATCAGCCGCGCTCGTTGGAGGAGTTGGTCAAAGATCATTATTGCGGGGTTCAATCGAACGACGAGGACATCGGCAAAATCTTCGCCGTGCTCGAACAGAAGGGCATTCTGGACGAGACTGCCGTGTTGTGGAGTTCCGATCACGGCTTCTTCCTGGGCGAGCATCGCTTCTACGACAAGCGGCTTATGTACGAGCAATCCATTCGCGTGCCGCTGATGATGCGTTATCCGCGACGGATTCGAGCCGGAACAGTCTCGGACAAGATGGTGCTTGACCTTGATATTCCTCCGACGCTTCTCGACTTGGCAAAAATCCCGGTGCCGCCCGCTTTTCAGGGCAAGAGCCTTATGCGTTTGCTGGAAGGTGGCGCCGTCGAATGGCGTGCCGACTGGCTCTACGAATATTACGAATATCCCGCGTATGAAAATATTCCGCCGTGCCGGGGCGTGCGCACCGAACGCTACAAATACATCGAATACTTCACGCTGAATGAGTACGAGTTGTATGACCTCGAGACCGATCCCGACGAAATGCGCAATCTTTACGGGAAACCTACGTACTCTGACTTAACCAATCGCCTGCGGAAGCGACTGGAAGAATTGCGCCGGGAAACGAACGATCATTACGTCTACGTTCCAACGAAGCTCGCAACTGGACAGTAGGAGGCATGTTGGATCGGCTACAACCAAATCCGGCGAACGCGGCCAATGGTCCGTTCCAGGTCATGGCGAAGCCGATCGGACCACTCTGCAATCTCGACTGCACCTACTGCTTCTATCTGGAGAAGGAGAAACTCTACCCCGGCACCAGAAACTGGGAAATGCCGCTCAATGTACTCGAGAGCTACATCCGGCAATACATCGAATCGCAGCGGCAGGAGGTCGTAACCTTCGCCTGGCAAGGGGGCGAGCCGACATTACTCGGCATACCGTGGTTCGAAGATGTGTTGGCCTTGCAGCAGAGATACTCGCAAGGAAAACGTATCGAAAACGTGCTGCAGACCAACGGAGCCACTCTCGATGCGGCATGGGCCCAGTTTTTCGCGGCCAACAATTTCCTGGTCGGAATCTCGATCGACGGTCCACAGGACTTGCATGATGCCTACCGCGTCGACAAGGGTCAACAGTCGTCCTTTGACCACGTCATGCGCGGTATTCAACATTTGAAGGCAGCCGACGTTCGCTTCAATACGCTCACCGTAGTGAATCGCAAGAATTCTTACTGTCCGCTTGAGGTTTATGAGTTTTTGAAGCAGATCGGCAGCGGATTCATGCAGTTCATCCCGGTGGTTGAACGGAAGGCGGCGGAATCCTCTGCCTCCGGCTTGGTGCTGCTGAGTCCGAACCACAAGTTAGAGGCGCGGGTGACAGATTGGTCCGTAGAACCGGAAACGTTCGGGGATTTTCTCTGCACGATCTTCGATGTGTGGGTCCGAAACGATGTGGGCAAGTACTTTGTTCAGCTCTTCGACGTGACGCTGGAACTCTGGTTGGGCATGCCGCCCTCACTGTGCGTATTTTCTGAAACCTGCGGCAACGCGATGGTCCTCGAACATCAGGGCGATCTTTATTCCTGCGATCATTATGTTTATCCGGAGAACAGGCTCGGCAACATCATCGACGATCCGCTTGCCTGGCTTGCTGGAATGGAGAAGCAGCGGACGTTTGGCAACGCGAAACGTGATTCTCTACCTGCCTACTGCCGCAGCTGCGACGTTCGTTTTGCATGCAATGGAGAGTGTCCCAAGCATCGCTTCATGACGACGCCAGATGGCGAACCAGGATTGAATTACCTCTGCGCCAGCTATAAGAGGTTCTTTCACCACGTCGCGCCGTACATGGAATTCATGGGACGGGAACTGCTGCATCGCCGGCCTCCCGCCAGGGTCATGGAATACGCGCATTGGGTCGATGATCAGCTTCGGCAAGAGCCTAAAGCCGTACTTCATTGACAAGAACTCTGAAAACCATACCCACGAGTTCATCGGCAAAAGGGATTTGGCAAATTCCTCCGCACAAACGAAAGCGGGCGCGGCTGTTTTTCCGCGCCCGCCTTGTTCCAGGAGGCTAACTTCAACCGATTGGTTAAACCGGGCCCGTTCCCCGCATTTCTACACGGACCATCGGTACTGCAGGCACTCTCACGCGCGGGATATTCACCCGCACCCGAGGACAAATCGAAACTCTAGGGGAAGGCACGACCACCGGACTGAAAGCCATGGCGGGAATGCGAATGCGGGCGACCTGGGCCTCGATCCGGGCACGGTTGGCTTCCAGTCGAGCCAAGGCCGCTTGCTGGCGAGCCGACATCATCTCGAACTGGGCAAATTCAGTATCCGGTTGCTCGATTCTGGTTTGAACGCGCGTCAGGGCATTTGCCAGAGGACAAGCAGAGCTTTCGCCCCGTGCGGTCAGAACCCGAGCTTGGCTGACAAACTGGTCGGCGTTCCCGGTGGCCAGAGCCAGCACGGCGCCACTGTTATATTTCACGCGATTCACGATCTCGTGCGCCCACTGCAGGCCGCCGTCGTGGTAGCTGGCGTTCAATCCGGCTGCGAGAACCGCCGTCGCCAGCCATCCCCATGCTTGTATTTTCATGACCTTAACCCCTTATGCCTGATAGACGAAGGGCGTTGGAAACCGTTAGCAACAGAAGATACGGAAAGTGCATGCGGAAAGTTCCCCCCGGGCGGAGTGGTCAGGAGCGAGGAACCGGGAACCGGAGTCAGGAGTCAGAACTCGGTACTCAGTTCCCCGCCCTTGCCAGACCCTTTGTCACTCCGACGAGCGAGCTTCGCGAGCAAAGGAGGAATCTGCTGCTTGCTTGACGCGGTCAAGCGGCTATAATGGCGCGGCCTCACGGGGGTAACGTGAAAGCTCGTCTGCTGGTTGTTTTTGTTTTGTCTTGCGCGTGCCTGGGTCAGGACGGCGCGGCTATTTATCAGAAACGCTGCGCGATGTGCCATGAGTCGCCGAAGGGGCGAATCCCGAGCGTAGAGTCTTTGCGCAGGATGAGCAGTGCCGCGATATTACGCGCGTTGGAATCCGGAGCCATGCGCGAACAGGCGAAAGACCTGAGCACAGAGGAGCGGCAAGGTGTGGCGGCATATCTGGGCGGCTCTAAGAACGCGACGGCGTCAACCATGCCATCCTCGGCTTATTGCGCAGGGTCAGTCAGGGAAGCGACTGCATCCACTGGCGCGGACTGGAACGGCTTCGGAGCCGGACTCACGAACACGCGTTTTCAGAGTACGCAGACTGCAGGGATCACTGCCGCCGACGTGCCGAAGCTGCGGCTCAAGTGGGCATTCAGCCTCGGTGACGTGACGTTGGCGCGCGGCCAGCCGGTGGTTGTGGGTGGGCGGTTATATGCAGGCTCGGCGGAAGGCAAACTCTACGCGCTCGACGCAAAGACCGGCTGCGTCTACTGGGTCTTTGATGCAGATGCGGGAATCCGATCGGGTGTGATGATCGGATCCGCGGGCAATCAGCCACTGGTTTTCTTCGGAGACTTTAAGGCAAACGCCTACGCGGTCGACGTGACTACAGGGAAGCTAGTCTGGAAATCGCATTTAGACGATCATCCGTTGGCGGTGATTACGGACGCTCCCGCTCTCTCCGATGGCGTGCTGTATTTTGGCGTGTCTTCGTTCGAAGAACTTGCGGCCGCATCGCCGGATTATCCGTGCTGTACGTTTCGCGGCAGCGTTGCGGCTATCGAGGCGGGTAGCGGGAAGACATTGTGGAAGACGTATACGATCGCGCAGGCCGCGACGAATAACAAAACCGGCACCACTTCTCAGCGCTTCGGACCCTCGGGAGCGGCGGCGTGGGCTACGCCGACCGTGGATTCAAAGCGCAAGGTGATCTACATCTCAACCGGCGACAACTACTCGGTTCCCGCCACGGAAACCAGCGATTCCGTAATGGCGCTGGACCGCAGTACCGGCAAAGTTCTCTGGACCCGGCAGATGACGCCGAACGACGCGTTCACCGTGGGCTGCTTTAATCCCGAGCCGGCCAATTGCCCGACCAAGATGGGGCCAGATTTTGATTTTGGCCAGCCGCCGGTGCTCGCTTCGCTTTCGAGCGGAAAACAAATTCTGGTGATCGGGCAGAAATCCGGCATCGCTTATGGATTGGATCCTGATCAGCAGGGCAAAATCCTATGGCAGACACGCGTCGGGAAAGGCACGTCTCTTGGCGGAATCCAGTGGGGATCGGCGGCGGACGAGAAGAATATGTATGTGGCGCTGTCCGATATTGCATTCAATCGCACGCCCGATCCCGCTAATCCTGCAAAGCTGGTGCGCACGCTCATTCCCACGGAAGGTGGCGGGCTGTTTGCGTTGAATCTGCTAACGGGGGAAAAGGTTTGGAGCGCGCCTCCGCCCAGTTGCGGCGATCGCAAGAACTGCAGTCCGGCTCAGCCAGCCGCGGTGTCGGCGATTCCGGGTGTCGTTTTCTCCGGCTCTGTCGACGGGCACTTCCGCGCTTACGCTACCGATACCGGGAAGATCGTCTGGGACTTTGACACAATCCGTGAGTACGACGCGGTCAATGGAATAAAGGCACAGGGAGGAGCCATCGATGGCGGCGGCCCGGCCATCGCCGGCGGCATGGTTTACACGTATTCGGGATACGGACAGTGGAGCGGAGTGCCGGGGAACGCGCTGCTGGTGTTCTCGGTGGGCGGAAAATAATCGCGAGCTGCAGGCTAATTCGCTTTCTCGGCCAACAATTCCTTTAAATACTGCTGCCAGATCGCCGCCCAGGTGTGCGTGCCATGGCCGTGCGTCTGCTCCGACGCTGGAATCAGAACGAACTTGCCATTCCGCACGCGCTTGATCTCGCGTTCGGCGATTCCCAACTCCGGCGGGTTGATGAAATCATCCGCGGAGTTCACGAACATAACGGGCGCCTTGATGGTCTCAAGCTTCGCCGATGGGTCGTAGTTGCGCGAAGCATTCACCGCGTAGAGAAGATCGTTGGCGTCAAGGGTGGCCGTGCTGCGCTTGACCGAGTCCTCAAGATACTTGTCGACCGCGTCGCGCGTGGGGAGGTTCTTCTGCATGGGCAGCGGCGCACTGCCGGCGAGCAGAAGAAAATCGGCCGCTATCTGAAGCGCGGCGCGCGGCTCGGTCGTGTATTCACCATTTTTCCAGTCGGGGTCCTGACGAATTCCCAGCATCACCATCTCGCGCCAGAGACGGTTGCGTCCGGCGATTTGCACTGGCAGGCAGGCCAAAGGCATGAGTGCATCCATGAAGTCGGGATAGGTCTCTCCCCAGACCCAGGAATGCATGCACCCCATGGAAGTACCCAGGATCAGGCGCAGGTGATTCACGCCGAGCCCTTTCTCCAGGAGCTCATGTTGTGCCGCCACCATGTCGTCATAGTCGTATTGAGGAAAATGGGCGTGCATGCCGTCACTGGGCTTGCTCGACTTTCCGTGCCCGATGTTGTCGGGAAGGACGATGAAATAACGGTTCGCGTCGAGCAACTGCCCTGAGCCGAACAGCACGTCGGCGAATTGCGGCGCGAGAAATTGGCGGCCGGAGCCTCCGGTACCATGCAGGATGAGCACGGCGTTCGTGACTTTGCCGCTGGCATCTTTTTGTGGCTTGCCAAGGGTCAAGTAGTGCAGCCGCAGGTCGGGAACAGTCTCGCCTGATCTGAAACGAAAATCATGCCCGATGTAGTCGCCTTCCATCGGCGCCGGCTTGGGAGATTGCTGTCCAAGAGCTGCCGTCCACAGACCTGCGGAGAGGAAAAAGATAGCGAACGATGCGCGGCAGATCACGAAGGCACCTCCGGAGTGAGATCAGGCGGGCTAGCTTCCTACGTGGCTCGCCTCGCTCTGCTTGAGCTTTTCCAGGATCATCGGGCCCAGTTGATGAACGCTGCCCGCGCCAAGGGTCAGGATCATGTCTCCGTCTTGGGCCTGCGCCCTGACCCGATCGATTGCGCCCGGGAATGAACTCGCGTACTCGACTTTCTTACCATCCTTCTCGCGAATCCGGCTGGCGAGAGCCTCTCCCGTGATTCCTTCGATTGGTTTTTCGCTGGCAGCATAGATGTCAAGCACGGTCAGCGAATCGGCATCGTCGAACGCGGTGGCGAATTCGTCGATGAGGTCGCGGGTGCGAGTGTAGCGGTGGGGCTGAAAGATAACGTGGACCTTGCGGAAGCCGCACTGGCGTGCCGCCGCGAGGGTGGCTTTAATCTCGGTGGGATGGTGTCCGTAGTCGTCGATCACGCTGATGCCGGCAAGGCGTCCTCGCAACTGGAAGCGTCGATCGACGCCGCGGAACTGGTCGAGAGCAGTACGGATGTGATCGACGGGAACATCCAGCCCGATGCCAACCGCAATCGCCGCCGTCGCATTCAGTACGTTGTGCGCGCCCGGCACATGCAGCGTGAACTCACCGAGATCTTTTTTTTGGAAGGTCACATGGAAGCGGCTGTACGGGCGTGAATCGCTGGAACCCTCGCGCTCGGTTTTTTCCGATTTAATCAGAAAATCTGAGCCGCGTTTCGTGCCATAGGTGACGGTGCGGCGCTGAACATGCGGAAGCAACCTTCGCAGCAGGGGATCGTCGTTGCAGGCCACGATCATCCCGTAGAACGGAACGCGGTCCATGAAGTCGAGAAACGTATTCTTCACGTCGCGCATGTTGCGGTAGGTATCCATGTGCTCGCGGTCGATGTTGGTGACCACCGAGAGTATGGGGGATAACTTAAGAAAGCTGCGGTCGCTCTCGTCAGCCTCGGCGACCAGGTATTGCGATTTGCCGAGGCGCGCGTTGGAGCCCATGGCGTCGACGCGGCCTCCAACGACAACGGTGGGATCGAGCCCTCCCGCAGCGAGCACAGCCGCCACCATCGAAGTTGTCGTGGTCTTGCCATGCATGCCGGCGATGGCGATGCCGTATTTTAGGCGCATCAATTCGGCGAGCATTTCCGCGCGCTGGATGACTGGGATGTGGAGTTTGTGCGCCTCGGTGACTTCGGGATTTTCCACAGCGATGGCCGAACTGGTGACGACGACTTCCGCGCCTGCGATGTTCTCGGCGCGATGACCTTCGAAGGTTGAGGCTCCCAGGCCAGCGAGGCGCTGGGTAACGGCGGAACTCTTCAGATCGGAGCCGGAGACTTTGTATCCGAGATTGAGCAGCACCTCGGCAATACCGCTCATGCCGATGCCGCCGATGCCTACGAAATGGATGCGTTGGATCTTGGCAAACATAAAAACTCAGGGTTTAGGGGCTAGGGGATAGGGGTCAGCAAAACCGGGCGAATTTGATCAAGCTAATCCCTAATCCCTAACCCCACGCCCCTGTTCCTCAATTCCTGCCACTCTTGCCGCCATCGCCGCAATATCGCGCGCTGCGTTTGGATGGGCTAGTGCTCGCGCGGCCTGGCTCATTCTCTGCAGCCGCTGCGGATCTTGCAGTAATGACGCAATCGTCTCCGCAAGCCAGACTCCCTCGAGCTTCGATTCTTCCACAACAACTGCCGCGCCGTGGCGCGCGAGCGCTTCGGCATTCACGCGCTGATGATCGTCGGCCGCGCGCGGGAATGGAACGAAGACGGCCGGCTTCCCTGCCGCCGCGATTTCCGCGACCGTGCTTGCACCGGAGCGGCAGACAACCAGATCGGCGCGGGCAAAGGCTGAGGGCATGTCTTCGATGAACTTGTGCACCTCGGCCGATTCACTGCGCTCGCCGTAAGCGACTCGCGCGTCATTATAATCACGCTCGCCGGTCTGGTGGATGATGTGAATCCCTGGTGCCTCTTTTAGAAGCACGGGCAGGCAACGAATCATCGCTTCATTGATGGCGTGCGCGCCCTGGCTGCCGCCGAAGACGAGGAGCGTTGGTGGACCCCCACGCTTCGGCGCGATCTGAAAGAAGGCCTGCCGCACAGGAACTCCCGTCACCTCGCCGTGGCGAAAATATTTTGCGGACTCTTCGAAGTGCACCGCTGCCCCAGAGACGAAGTGGGCCACCATGCGGTTGGCGAATCCCGGAACTACATTGGGCTCGAAGGCCAGCGTTGGGATGTGCTTGACCACGGCGGCTATCATCGCAGGGCCGGACGCGTATCCTCCAACTCCAATGACAACATCAGGGGCGAACTGGTTGAGCATGCGGCCTGCGTCCCAAAGAGCGCGAGGCAAATCGAAAGCAGTTTTGAGACGGGTTGTGAGGCTGACATTTTTTAGCGCTCCGACGCGAACCAGTTGCAGGGGATACCCCGCGGACGGAACGAGCCGGTTCTCAATCCCGCGCGCCGTCCCGATAAAAAGGCATTCGGCGCTGTAACTTTTCCTGAGTTGGTCCGCGATGGCGAGCGCCGGGATTACGTGCCCGCCCGTGCCACCTCCCGCCAGGATTGCGCGCATGGATGAACTATAAACCATCCTTTTTCAATTATCTACGGCGCTCTTGATATATCTTGATTTATCAAGATACAGGAATACAATGGGTATTACAGGTTGGTCAGTATGGCCACAACTAAGAAATTCACTCCCGAGATTGACGCCACCCTTTACAAGGAGCTGGCTGAGACCGCCGAACGCAATGGGCAAACCAAGCGCTATGTTCTGGAACAGGCCCTTCGCTTCTACCTGCACAATGTGGTGCCGTCGGAGCATCTCGTTCGCCGCGAGGTGATGGACACGTTCGAGCAGTCCGTTGCACGCAATCGTGAACTACTCGAACGCCTCGCCAAATAAATGCGCGAATATCTCACGGTGGCGGAAGTCTACCGGATGCAGCATCGGCTGATCGAACTGTTTGGAGGACTTCACGGCGTGCGCGATGCAAGCGCGATTGAGGCGGCCGTGTTCCGTCCACAAACTGGATATTACGATTCCGCGGAGGAAGAAGCTGCTGCCCTCATGGAATCGCTCGGCATGAACCACGGTTTCGTGGACGGAAACAAGAGAATCGCATTCACCGCTGCCGACGTCTTTCTGCGAGTGAATGGTTTCTCCTTGGAAGTGTCCGCAGACGAGGGATACAGCTTTATCGCAGGTTCCCTTTCGCGCAGTGAATTTCGCTTTGGCAAGATCCTAGAGTGGATTCGAGCGCACGTAAAGAGGATCGGGCAGGACTCCTGATCACTTCTGTAGGCTCGCAAAGTTTTGTTCAACAATCAAAAATCAACAATCAACAATGCCTACTCCGCCTGCTTGGTGATATTCAGCAACACGCCCACACAAGCCAGCGTAACAAACAGCGACGACCCTCCGTAGGAAACCAGCGGTAAAGGAATTCCCTTGGTTGGCATCATGCCCAGCACCACGCTGATGTTGATGAACGCCTGCAGGACGACCATCGTCGTGATGCCGACCGCGAGGTAGCGTCCAAAAATGTCGTCGGTGCGCCACGAGGCACGCATGCCGCGCCACAGAAATATCGCGAACAGCGCGACTACGAAGACGGCGCCCACCAGGCCCAGTTCTTCCGCCGTCACGGCGAAGATGAAGTCGGTGTGCGGTTCAGGCAGATAAAACAGTTTCTGCTTGCCTTCCATCAGGCCTGTGCCCGTCACGCCGCCGGTACCGACGGCGATCAGCGACTGAATGATGTGAAATCCGGCTCGCTGGCGGTCAGCGTAGGGATTAAGAAAAGCGAGGATGCGGTCGCGACGAAAACTGACGTGAAAAATCAGGAAATAGAGCGGCACCAGCGACGCTGCGAAGGCATATCCGAAATAACGCATGCGCATGCCCGCCACATAGAGGATGCACGATGCGATTCCCGCGCAGGCGATCGCGGTGCCCAAGTCCGGCTGCAGCACGATCAGGCCGAGAAACATCAGGATGGGCGCGGCTGCGGGCAACAGCGTGTTGCGGACGTCGTCCATGGTCTTGACCCGGCTCTCGAGGAAGTATGCGAGGAACAGGATCAGAACCGGCTTGGCCAGCTCGGAGGGCTGAAAGGAAAATCCTCCGGCGTGGATCCAGCGGTGCGTGTTATGCGAGCGATCCAGAAAAAACACCGAGATCAGCAGCAGAGTGGTGAGACCGATGAGCGAGAAGACCAGCGCGGGATGCTTGTAGCGGCGGTAGTCCACGCGCATGGTGATAACCATGGCGGCCAGCCCGGCCAGGGCCCATATCAGTTGCTTCGAGAGGAATGCGTACGGCGAACCAAAGCGATCCCGGGCCATCACGGCGGAGGCGGAAAACACCATCACCAGGCCAACAAATACCAGCAGCATGGTGACAGTGAAAAGCCAGCGGTCGACACTCACGCGCTTCGCCATGGGACATTTATTTCACCATGGGTAAGCGAGAGTGGACTGTGGATTGTGGAATTTAAATTGTTGATTGTTTTGGTTCCGGTGACGATTTCACAACAGAGGCACAAATCACAGAGAAGAAATTCTTGGATTTCCCTGTGACCGTGTGGTGAAGGTTGCTTACGACAAGGTTGCTTACGACAGGGATCTCACGATCTCCTTGAACACCTGTCCCCGGTGCTCGTAGTTTTTGAATTGATCGAAGCTGGCGCAGGCGGGGGCCAGCAGGACTACGTCGCCCGATTGAGCCATCGCACTGGCCTTGCGAAGGGCATTCTCGAGAGTCTCCGCGTGCACCACCTCTGGCCCTTTGATTTGAGATTCAATTTTGCCCGCCGCCGCACCAATCGTATAAACGCGCTTCACGCGTTGGCGCAGTAAATCGTTCAGGACCGTATAGTCGCTGCCCTTGTCTTTGCCACCGAGAATGAGATGGATATTGGCTGGGAAAGATTCCAGCGCCTTGATGGTTGCGTCGACGTTGGTGGCTTTCGAGTCGTTGTAATAATCGACGCCGCGGACCGATGCCACGAATTCCAGCCGGTGCTCGACCGCTTTGAAATCGTGGACAGCCTGGCGAATTTTGTCCGGGGCGCAGCCCATCAGCGTACCGGCACAGGCGGCGGCCAGAACGTTTTCCAGATTGTGAGCGCCTTTCAGAGGAATTTCTGAGACTTGCAGGATTTCGCGCTGGCCGGAGGCGTCGCGAAAAAGGATGTTGCCTTCACGTACCCATGCGCCCCGCTCAACTTCTTTCTGGCGGCTGAACCAGAAGACTTGCGCCCGCGTGCGCGCGGCCATGGAGACACAGGTAGGATCGTCGGCATTGAGAACAGCGAAGTCGCTTCCCTGTTGGTTCTCGAAGATGCGCGCCTTCGCGTCGGTGTAGATTTCGAACGTTCGATGGCGGTCGAGATGGTCCGGAGTAACGTTCAGCACCACCGAAACCTTAGGACGGAACGTCTGAATGGTTTCGAGTTGGAAGCTGGATACTTCAAGAACGATCACCGTGCCTTGCTGAGCCCGCTCGGCCAGCGAAATGGCCGGCGTCCCGATATTGCCACCAACCAGTGTGGCAAAGCCCCCCGCCGTCATGATTTCTCCGGTGAGCGTAGTAGTCGTGGTTTTGCCGTTCGATCCCGTGATGGCGACGATCGGGCCTGGAAGAAATTGGGCGGCCAGTTCAATCTCGCCGATGACACTCTCGCCCAACGAGCGCGCCTGCACTAAAGGAGGCGCGTCCACGGGGACCCCTGGGCTCACCACAATCAGATCCTGTCCACGAAAGGTGCGGTCCCCGTGACCGCCAGTCTCGACGCTTATGCCGTTATCGAGCAGCACGGGAATCTCGTTGCGCAGTTCGTCGCCGCTCTTGGTGTCGGACACGGAGACCTTCGCACCGTGTTTCTTCAGGAACAACGCTGATGCGACACCAGACTTGCCGAGGCCCACCACCAGTACGCGTTTGTTAGCTAGTTCCATCAGAATCATTTCACCACAGAGTCAATAGAGACACCGAGCAAGCAAATTCTTCGCCACGGATGAACACGGATTTGCACGGATTTCTTAATTTTCTTCTTCTCAGTGACTCTGCGTCTGTTGGTGAGATCTACCTTAGTTTAAGAGTGGTCAATGCGAACAGCGCGAAGATCAGCG
>Ga0070730_10001538_pt1 | contig 22105 bp, 17 predicted proteins | sample Coa_R1_3_FD_66447 | JGI IMG/M metagenome (GOLD analysis project Ga0070730, IMG submission 66447) | Surface soil microbial communities from Centralia Pennsylvania, which are recovering from an underground coalmine fire - Coalmine... | ecosystem: Environmental > Terrestrial > Soil > Unclassified ... | reverse complement strand
ATGTGGCTGGGGTACAGGGATTCGAACCCCAATTAACTGATCCAGAGTCAGCCGTCCTACCGTTGAACGATACCCCAATGTCTGTGCTCTTGTGGGGAGTATATTACCTTAATTTTGCTGCTGTGTCAAGCGCTAATTTAGCATAGTTTTCTGATAGAGATCTCTCTGTTCTCTTGTTATTGATCGGATAGAGGTGTCGTCACAAAAAGAGAATTGCCATTTTCACTTTATAGGGCATACAATACAGGTAGCACATAAGCAAATCACTATCTGGTTCGGCAGGGTCTTGGGGATGATGCGGGACAACTCTCTTCGCCACTCGTTCTTCAAGGGCTCTGCACTGTTTCAGGATATTCTTGAAAGGAACTTTTCATGCGCAGTAAAATCAGCGTTATTGGTGCTGGCTTCGTCGGTAGCACCCTGGTTCAACGACTGGCGGAACGCGACTACGCCGATGTGGTCATGTTTGATATCGTACCCAATATGCCTCAGGGCAAAGCTCTTGATATCCTTGAGGCCGGTCCTGTGCTCGGCCATGACTCGCAGGTGATCGGTACCAACGATTATCAGGACACTGCCAACTCGGATATCGTGGTCGTGACCTCCGGCTTTCCCCGCAAACCTGGTATGACCCGCGATGACCTGGTCAAGAAAAACCAGGAGATTATTACCCAGGTGACAGAGCAGGTCGCCAAACACTCGCCCAATAGCATAATCATTATGGTCACCAACCCCATGGACGCGATGGCCCAGCTCTCCCTGCATGTGAGTGGCTTCCCCCGTGAGCGTGTAATCGGTCAGGGTGGCGTGCTGGACACGGCCCGCTTCCGCACCTTTATCGCGCAGGAGGTTGGAGCCTCTGTCCGTGATGTACAGGCCTATGTGCTCGGTGGTCATGGCGATACAATGGTGCCGCTCTCTCGCATGTGTACGGTGGCTGGCATTCCTATTTCCCAGCTGATTCCCGCCGACCGCATTGAGCAGATTGTGCAGCGCACACGCGATGGCGGTGCTGAAATCGTGAAACTGCTCGGTAATGGCAGTGCCTATTTTGCCCCATCGGCCTCTGTGCTTCAAATGGTTGATTCGATCATTCTCGATAAGAAGATGGTCATGCCCTGTGCCGTCTATCTGCAAGGTGAGTATGGCATTCACAACCTCTTTGTTGGTGTGCCGGTCAAACTTGGCGCAAAGGGCCTGGAGCAGATCGTCGAGATCGAGTTGAGCGAAAGCGAGCGCTCACAACTGCGCAAATCAGCCGACGCAGTTCAGGAATTGGTCACTGTCATGGGTATCTAAATCCTAAACACTTTTATCCCTGAATGGGCGAGCGCAAGGGATCGTCCCTATTATAGACGAATGTTTGTTTTACACGTAATATAGTAGTGGCGATCCCTTGTGCTCGCTCTGGTGGGCTGGTTCTTGCGCGATTTTTGAGACACTTTGTACTGGTTCAGGTGCCCTTGTTTTGTCTAACTCTATCTGCTATGCTTCTTTTTAAAGGAAAATGAAAATGAAGGATGCTGATATGTCCGGGATTGAAGTGTTTTTCTCTAGCAAAGGGGCGCACTATGGCGCAGATTGAGCGTCCTGCTCGCTTTCTTTTACAGACCCTTGATGGCAAGGTTTTGCACGAATATCTATTGAACTCTGCTGAGACGACTGTGGGTCGCGCTTCCACGCGCGCTATATCCATCCCTGCGGATAAGCTTATCTCGCGTCGCCACGCCCTTGTGCGCTATGTAGATGACCATTATGTGCTCTGTGATGAAGGGAGTGTGAACGGAACCATTGTCAATGGCAAGCCGCTTCAGCCCGGCCAGACCTACATTCTCCATCATGGCGACTCTATCCGTCTCGGACGCCATCAACTCATCTTTCAAGACTTTTCTTCCACTACCCCTGCTGCAGGTTCTCCTACCGGAAGGTCGCTCTCTGGAGGGTTGGTCTCCTTGAAGCAGCCGGCTGGCAGTGAGGCTCTGGCAAACGCTTCAGGCCCGCTGACCACCGATACGGTGAAGTCCGCCTCGGTCTACTCCGCTCCTACACAGATCCTTTCGCCCGACCAACTGCGCTTTACAGCTTTCTACCCCCAGGAGGTTGCTGTTGGGACCTGGAATTCGTTGCTTGTCTATGCTCACCTTGCCCACCTGATCGAGGTGGTTCATCAAGATGCTGCCACCTTCAAGAGTGAGACGGCAGTCCACGCCCATAAGACCTCCGAGCAGAGTCGGCCTTTCTTGCTGCAGAACACTTCGGTTACCGTCGTTCCAGAGTGTAAAGGCATCTCCTTCAACCCCAAACGTATCACCTTTAAGTGGCTGGAAGACTGGCATCGCGTCGAGTTTCGTTTCTCGACCAAAAAAGAATGGGCTGGCCTCAATGCGAATGGCCGCATTTCTCTTTTCGCTGGCCCGCTGCTCGTTGGCACGCTCAGACTCGCCCTTCTGCTTGATGAGCCACACTTAATCCTGCAAGAGGACATTGCCGATATAACTGCCCGCCTCTATAGGCCAGTTTATGCCTCTTATAGCCCCCAGGATGTCTTGATTGGCCTGCAGAGTCGCGCCATCTACAAAGCTCTGGGCTCTCATGCATCGATAATTGACGATGCGTTGCGCACTGATCAGCAGTTCAGCGCGGAGCAAAAGCGCATGATAGAAGCCGCCGAGGTCTTTCAGGTATTCTGGTCCTCACACGGGGCTCATTCGCCCCTGGTTGCTCAGGAGCTGGAGTACGCGCTGCAACTTAACCGCGGCGAGGGCTTTATTCGTCCCATTTATTGGGAGGTTCCCCGTGTCCCACCTCCTGAAAAACTTGCTTCGGTGCCTTTTACTTACCTTCCGCTCTATACTTTCTGCTCCTGAAAACTTTGCTCTCTGGCTCCTTCGATCACAACAATATATTCTCCCTTGAGCTTCCCCGTCTCCAGCCCTGCCAGCAGCGTTGAGAGCGTGCCGCGCTCTATCTTCTCGAACATCTTGGTGAGATCGTTGGCGATGGCGGCCTGCCGGTCACCAAATACCTCCAGTGCGTCGCGCACAAAGTCATCCAGCCGATAGGGACTCTCATAGAAGATGAGTGTATGTGGGCTCTGCTTATCGATTTCCATAAATTTGCGCCTGCCAACCGTTTTCCGGGGGGGAAAGCCCCGAAATGTAAAGCCATGCACTGGCAGTCCCGAGAGCACCAGCGCCATAATGAGCGCTGTAGGGCCAGGGATCATCGTCACCTCGATCTGAGACTGAATGGCGCGCCGTACCAGCGTGAAGCCTGGATCAGCAATCCCCGGCGTGCCTGCGTCCGTCACCACAGCTATCGATTTTCCTTGTTTGAGCAGCTCCTCAATACGCTCGCCTGCCCGCTGCTCATTGTGCTCATGAAAAGCGATCTGGGGCTTCTGTATGTCGAAATGTTTGAGCAGCATGCCCGTTTTACGTGTATCCTCGCTCGCTACAAAATCGACTGTCCGCAGGGTCTCCAGCGCGCGTAGTGTGATATCGCCAAGATTCCCAATCGGTGTCGCTACTAAATAGAGCATCTTATTTTGTTTTTCCCCCTCGTTTCGCCAGCAACTGATCCTGCACCTCCTGACGTTTAACTTTGAGTGTATGAGTGCGCGGAAAGTCTTTTTCCGGCCAGACGGTGAAGCCCTTGATCTGTTGATGTGGGGCCAGTTGTTTATTGGCCTGTTGGATAATGCCCTTCGCCTTCTCCGGGTCATCCAGCAGCAGTACGGCGTGTACCTGGGGTCCCCCTTCGGCCTCATTTACTGCTATCACAATTACATCTTTTAGATTGCTATCGCGTTGTAAGACGTTCTCGATATCTTCAGGGTAAACATTCATGCCATTGGCCAGTACGATGAGGTTCTTTTTTCTTCCCTTTAGATAGAGACTATTGGCCGAATCGAGATAGCCCAGGTCTCCTGTGTGGTACCACCCATCTTTAAAGACGGCCGACGTCGCTTCAGGGTTTTTCCAGTAGCCCTGTGCTACGTTGGGGCCGCGGACGAGAATCTCACCATCCTGGGCAATACGCACCTCTACATCCGGCAACGGCTTGCCGACTGAGCGCAGATTATGATCCTGATAAGGCGTTGCGCTGATCACAGGTGCGCATTCCGTCGCGCCGTAGCCCTGCATCACACGAAACCCCATATCTTCCCAGCGTTGGGCCAGTGCTGGCGGCAGATAGGCCCCTCCACTGACGAAGAAGCGGAAATGTCCTCCGAAGCGCTTATGCACATCTCTAAATAAATATCGTCGTACGCCAAATGGCGTATTCGCCGCGAAACGATGCAGCGCCTCCCATTGTTTCATTTTACGCTGACGTCTCACCTCACGCTCGATACCGTTGAGAAAGAGCAGCAACGCCTGGGGGACCAGGATCATGCAGGTCACCTGCTGCGTCGAGAGCAACTTGAGCAGCGTATCTGGCGCCAGTGTACGAGCATAGACAATGCTGGCCCCCGAATAGAGTAGCGCAATCTCAATCGTCATTTCGAGCATATGCGAAAGCGGCAGAATTGATAATGCTCGATCTTGCTCCTTAATATCAACCACTTCGACCGCAGTCGTTGCATTTGAGACGATATTGCGATGAGAGAGCATCACACCCTTTGGCTGACCGGTCGTGCCGGATGTGAAAACCAGTTCGGCCAGGTCGTCCTCATTCACCGTGGGGAGCTGTGTCCGATCGAGTGGCCCTTGTGGCAGTTCGTCAATAGGAATCAGTGCCACCGCTGGTTGCTTCAATCCGCTGTACTGCTTCTGCGTCGTCACGAGCCATTTTGCCTCGGTTGTCTCTGCAATGCGCCCCAAAAAATCCTCTCGCGTGTTTACATCGAGAGGCACAACAACCATACCGACCAGCAGCGCTCCAAAGTAGGCTACTAACCAGTTCGCTCGGCTGGCAGACCAGATCATGATGCGCTCGCCCTTCTCGATCTGCTGTTGCTGCAGATATCCCGCGAAGCTCTCTACGCGCTCTTGTAATTCTTGATAGGTGAGGGTGGATACCTGGGCGTCATCAACTGGTTCAATCAGTGCTGGATGCGTGCCAAAGCGTTCGACGGCAGTGGCGAACAATTGCGGAATAGTAGTCATTCTCTGGCCTCTCTGTAGTGACATTGTGACTCTCTTAAACATATCACGTTTCAACTGGCTCGCATGGGGATACTATCGTACTCGTTCGTTCTGGACATAATGCAGAGCTGGAAAAAATATCGGTAACGAGTCTGCATTATAGTAGAGTCCAGCTTTTTTGGCTAGAGGTTGGGGCCTCCAGCTTGCTTTCCGCAGGCACATCATGTGTATACCTGTAGATTTCCTTCTACAATAGCATGCGATTCCATACATAGGTACTCTTTTCCGCTCTCTGGTTGTATACTTCTGTTCCAACATGCTACAATAAGCGGCAACTAGACATAGAGGGTCCCAGTTAATAAAAACAATATGCATTCAAAACTTCTCTGTTATTAAGTCAAGAAAAATTGTATCACTCAGCGATGCATCGCTGATAAATATTATATAATCAGACTATGAAAAAAGTACAATATGGGTTGACTAGAATCCTGGCGTATGCTAGACTACAAAATATAAAATAATATCTAACAATTCCCCTTCTTGTAATGCCTTGTGTCTCTGGAGATCACCGTTTATTATGCGAGCATTGCAAGATTTTCACATCTGCGAGCAGATGTGTGGCTGACGAGGAAAACATTAGATAGTCTCTGTAGAGTGCGCAACATCCATGTGACCGGAGGGTCCATCTTATTCTTCTTTGAAAGGAAATCGTCCATGCCATCCCTTGAAACTGCCAACGTGGGGAGGGCTGTTGCAGCTAGAGTCGGCACGAATATTCGCGAGGTTCGTACGAAATTAGGCATGACTCAAGCACAATTGGCCGCACCCGAATTCTCAATCTCTTACATCTCTGCTATTGAGCGTGGGAAGATCCGCCCCTCCCTCAAAGCCCTCTCTGTGCTGGCACGCCGCCTGGATGTTCCCCTGACCTTCCTGCTGGAAGGCTCTCCCTCTGGGGCCGCTGAAGCGCGCGCCGTCGGGTATTCTCCCGCGGATTCAGGGCCCGATCAGCGCATCGATGTCGATCTGCTTCAGGCAAATGTGCTTGTGCAACAGGCGGCATTTACACAAGCCGAACAACTCCTGACTCCGATTCAGCCTGAGCGCATCACTACTGATCAGGTCTATCGCCTCTATTTGTTGCGTGGGCAGGTTCACCTGGGCGCGGGCGAATATCAGGAGGCTGTGGTCGATTTACGTGCTGCCGTCTCTCAGGGTGAGGCTCTTAATGATAGCGAGTATATTGAGCGCGCTCGCAACCTCCTGGGCAAGGCCTACTTCCTCCTGTATAACTATACTTTAGCTATGGAGAACCACCTCCGCTGCAACGCGGCTATTGAGAGTGGCCTCATCGCCGATCCTGTCTTCTCTCTTGAGGTCTTCAGTAATCTGGCCAATGATTACTTCCGCCTCGGTGATCTGGAGAAGGCTATCTCCTTCTTCCATCTTGCTCTGGAGACGCTCGAAGGCATGAATCGTGATAGCCGAAGCTTTGCTCAAAAGTATATGGAGATTAGCTATCACTACAAATCTGTAGGCAAGCTTGTTATGGCTCGTGAGTATGCTGTGCGTAGTCTCGCCGTCTATGAGATGCGCGATGAGCAGCGCCTGGTTGGTCTGACACATCAGCGCCTGGGTAAAGCGCTGGAGAAACAGAACGATCTCGATGGAGCGGAGAAGGAATATCAGCAGGCCATTTCTATTGAGCGCGAACTCAATGATGAAATCTCTGCCTCTCTCTGCCATACTGCTCTGGCTGAACTCTTGCTCAAGCGCGGACAGACTGAGGAGGCCGCCCACGAAGCTCAGGAAGCCTTGAACTTCGCTCGCTCTGGCGGAGATGCCCAGACGCAGGGCCAGGCTTTGATTGCTCTGGCGCAGATTCGTCACCAGGTTGGCGATTTCTCTGCCGCTGATCAGTTCTTTACTCAGGCTCTCGAATTGCTGGATGCCTCTCAGTCTCATGAAATTGCTGCCAGTGCTTACTTCCGCTTCGCCAATCTGCTGGAGGAGCGTGGTGAAGTCCAGCGCAGTCTGACTGCGATTAAGAAAGCCTATGAACATCAGCGCCTGGGCAAGCGCAGTGACCTTGAATAATATGGCACTCTAAACATCGCTCGTCTCATTGGGCGCAACAAATTTGTATGCATCTATCTCGTGATTCTTTGCGGCGGAGGCTCTCTTGTGGGCCTCTGCCTGCATGCTACGAGTGAGGGGCATAGAAATTTGTTGCGCCCAACGTTTATTTCCTATACAATTGGGTAGATATCTACCGCACATCTCTGCCTATTTTCTCTCGCGGGATCGTGTGCTGTAGAACCTTTATCTCTATGGGCATTTCGGAGGGCTTTCCCGCATGCCATTTACAGCGCACGACTTACGATACCAGCCTGAACAGAGCTATCCTTTATTGTATGCCTATCTTCATAGGAATGCTCAGCGCTACCTGGGTTCTTTTAAGTATGACGCCTTCGAGGTTGATACGGTTATTGGCCACGTTATTGAGCAATTGGTCCGCCTGGGGCTCTTCGCTGGGGGAGACCATACTCCCCCTACTGCCCTGGACCGTTTAACTGATGCTCAATTCTATACGTTCTTAAGTCGCTGTATACGCAATAAGGCCATTGATCGCTTGCGCAAACGCCGTTTGCAGGTCAGTACCGTCGCTGAGTTAGAGGCTTTTGAAGGTGATGAGCAGGAAAATGATCCCCTCGATGCTGCTTCTGAATCGCTTTGGGGGTCATCTCCCTTTTCCACGCCTGAAGATATCACTATCCATCTTGCTTCTCAACAAGCGTTACGCAATATCTTAAAACATTGTATTATGCTTCTCAAAGCCGCCCCCCAGCAATTGCAGGCGGTCATCCAGGAAATGCAAGAAATGGGAGCAGATGAGTTGCTCTCTACGATGCTTGAAGAGCTTCGTATCCAATACCCCCCCTCTCAGAATCCCCATATCAGCCAGCATAAGGATCACGCTCATAAAAAACTACGTCTCTGTCTCCAGCAGCAAAGTTCCAATTTGACGGTGATGGTGGCTTTACGTTTGACTCTATATACTAATCAACATGCGACTGACACGAGGCAGTATACGGTGGATATTCAAACGCTGGCACAGGATGATCTTTCCGAGCATGATGTGCGGGCTGGTTTGCATGAGCTGGTAACTGAGGGTCTGCTCGACTGGCATGGGGAGGAGGTAGTCTCTATTACTGCTCCCCAGATGAAGCATTTAGTACGCTTCTATAAGGAAGAGTAGACGCCTGGTTTTGGAAGACTCTGGAGGACACATACATGAACGATCACGAGCAGTTCGAGGGAAAAACTCCCATCGGGGGCGCTGCTAATCCTCGCGCTGGCGATACATATACTTCTGGCAAGTATGCCGCTCTGGCCCGCTGGCTCCAGCAGGCATTGGGCGAAGCACCTTCTACAACAGCGACTCCTCTTGCGAGCGAGGGGGAGGCGCAATTAGAACTGTTGCTGGGCAGCGACTACCATCTTCATTTTTACCAGCAACTACCAGATTTCGTGATGGCTTTGCTCTCCAATGACTCCAGAGCTACCCTGCACTATGCCCCACTACTCTATCATCTGGCCAGTTGTCGTGAGTGTCATCAAGGCTATCTGGAACTCTATGATGCCATGGGGGCTGCGGTCCATCTCCAGAAGGTGCGCCCAGTTCTGGGCCAGGGCACACGTACACTTGCTGCGACTCCACAGCGTATGTTAGGCCATCTCTGTCAGGTATTGATCAGTCAGGCTGAGGCTGTCTTGCGTCAGGCTCGCCATGATCATACTCATGACGATGATACAGCTCGTTCTCTCTTACAGCTAGCGATACATATTGGGGCGCACATCGGCCAGAGCATGATACGCCACCAGGCGCTGCATAGCCTGGTTCGTGTTGCAACCCTCTTTGACGGTCCAATTCCCCCCAGGGAGCCGGATCCCGCTGTACGTACGTATATTCCCGCCTTAGCGGGATCAGGTGGGGCGCGTGGGCACAAAAAAATTGTGCGACGAGCAGAAACCGGCGCGCATCCCGCCAACCAGGAGCCTGCTGTAATCCTGCTGCAATCGCGTACCCTGGAGGGGAGTATTTATCAGGTGGGACAGACGCTTGAACTGCATTTGCACGATCTGGATGAGCAATTGCGCGGACACTATGTGACGATCTCAGTTCCGTTGGGCTCTCTCCTTGAGCCTGTTCGCTGGCTCGGCGGCAATCCCCGCGCTATTCGTAGCTCCGTTCCTGTCGATTCCTCTGGCCAGCTGGTCACCCCACTTGGTCAGACCGAGCTGCAACTCACCAATCCTGAAGATCACAACTTGCTGGAGGTCATCTTTATGCTGCTAGAAGTTCGCCCCGCGTAGGGACCGATCCAACGGTCCCTATTCCGGCTGAAATGCGACTGTCCCACTTTTCCCTCCACTTTTCTCAGCAACGTAAGCCTGCTCAAGTGTAATCGTTGTATCCACACCCTTACACATATCATATATCGTCAGCGCTGCGACCGTAACAGCTGTGAGCGCCTCTACATCTACTCCCGTTTTGTAATGTGTGCGTGTACGTCCCTCAATAAAGATCAATCCCTCGCCGCTATCCAGCGTGAAGGTGAGATCAATATGTGTCATTGGCAGAGGGTGGCACAGTGGAATGAGATCTGGTGTCTTCTTGGCTGCCATGATGCCCGCGATCTTCGCAACCTCCAATACACTGCCTTTGGAAACCTGATTTGTCTCAATCAGTCGCACCGTCGCGGGTGCCATCCGTACACGCGCTTTCGCAACTGCCCCTCGCTCCGTCTCTGCCCGCTCCGTCACATCGACCATATGGATATGCCCGCTCTCATCAAGGTGCGTCAACTGTGTCGGCGTCCCTGCCTGATCCTTAGAATGTGATTCCATGCCCTATTCGTATCCTATCTTCGCTCAAGAGAGGAAGGGTGGCAGTGTTTTGTGGAAGTCACCCACAAAACACTGCCACCCTTCCTCTCTTGAACTATTTCCTTAACTTCTGCTGACTCTGAAATGCCCGCCTGAAGTAGGTGAAGGCTTCATGCGCTTTCCCCGCTTGCTCCAACAACTCGGCATAGCGTACTGACTCATCTACTAACTCCTCGTGGCTCCCCAGACGCCCCAGCATATCCAGCCCGGCCGTAAAATGCTGATCCCCTTCTTTATACTTCTTCTGCGCGTATTCGATGCGCCCCAGCACGAGCAGCGCGTTGGCTCCGATGATGGTGTCTCCACAGGGCGAGGACTGCTCACGAGCCCGTCGGGCCGCCTTCTCCGCTTCTGCCAGATCCTGATGCATAATGTACCATTCGGCGTCACAGGCAGCAATACTGGCCTGGGTCAGTACGTCGTACTTGAGTCGCTCGTTTTGTTGGGCTTCGTCCAGGAAGGCGCGCGCTTTCTCCTGATCTACTTTCAACATCGCCTGCCCTAGATAATAATAGACCTCGCTTCTCAAACGCTTACTGGCTTCTTGACTGTGGAGTTCTGTGCATTTATGTGCATACAGTGTTGCAAGGTTTGTCTCTTTAGAGGCTGCATAATATTGGCAGAGATCACCATAGATAGATTGTACTTCTTGTGCAGTTGCCAGTGTACTTGTAATCTCAATGGCTTTATGAAACACTTCCAGCGCTTCATCGAAATTCTCTAACTGGGTATAGTGTTGCCCCATTGACATATAGACTTGCGCTGTAAAAAATGGGTCTTGAATGTCTCCACTCTCTAGCTGGTTCAGGCACCGTTGGTGGACCAGTAATGCCTGCGCATAGTTGCGCATAGCTGCATATGCCAGTGCTTGCAAGTTAAGGATGTGCACGTGCAAATAATGTGCATTCAGGTCTTTTGCTAGTTGTAGCGCCTCCGTTAACATGGCGTCACACTCCTGGAATTGCGCCACTTTGAAGTAGGCCCAGCCCAGCAAATAGCGATGCTGTAGCTGGTGCTGCCGTTTTAAACGTTTCGAAATTAACTTCTCTAACTGCCCTACTACCCGCCCGGCCTCTCCTTGCCTGATTAAGATTTGTGCTTCCAAGAGGGTGAATTCAATCTCGTCGTCATCTCGTTCGGCCAGACTTAATGGTGATGCCTGGTGATCTTCTTGCTGTTGGGTGCGTGTTGGCAGCAATTGGGTTGAGGTCAGCCCTAATCTTCCTGCCAATATTTCCAGGGCACGCAACGATGGATGAATTTGCCCTCGCTCTATCGCTGATATATAACTTACCGAAAAATCCGGCGCGGCTAGTTGACTCTGCGTGTAGTGCTGCGCTATGCGGGCTGCTCGTAGTTTTTCCCCTACAGATTTTCCAATCTTGCTAGGTGATTGTTCAGGGGACATGATGGCCTCCTCAGTGCAATGCTTCTATGGTTATGAGTCAATAAATACACAATATATTGGTCAAACGTATTGTAAAATACACTTCTGTTCTGTGTCAATATGTTTATGCAATAAATGCTACAGAGATACTTATACAATCTCTCTTGTGTTACAAGTAAAGTTCTTATGATACTCCCCTAATGACGAAGGAAGTAATGACATGCTATAATGATTGCCAGGGAAAGTAGCCACACAAAAGCAAGTATGGTGTATAAAAACTAGCGTGTTGTTTACTGTAGTTCAGTCGAATATTGGTCATTTTATGATTACTCTTTTCCCTCCTGGATTTCATATACATGCAGTTCTCATAAGGAGTCGTATCATATGTTTCGCTTTCTGACCGCGGGGGAATCGCACGGCCCCTGTCTGACTATGGTGGTCGAGGGCCTGCCCGCGGGCCTGGTGCTGGAAAAATCTAGTATTGATGCTGATCTGCGTCGTCGCCAGGGCGGCTATGGACGTGGGGGTCGTATGAAGATTGAGAAAGATGCTGTACGCTTCCTTTCTGGTGTGCGCCATGGCAAAACCCTCGGCTCTCCCATTACTATGCAGATCGAAAATCTGGATTGGGTCAATTGGGAAGAGCGTATGAATGCTGCTCCGGTGGAGGCTACCATGGAGCCGGTCACACGTGTGCGACCTGGCCATGCCGATTTTACTGGGGCTATCAAATATGGCCATGATGATGTTCGCAATGTCATTGAACGTTCCAGTTCGCGCGAAACGGCCTCGCGTGTCGCGGTCGGTGGTCTTTGCCGTCAATTATTAGCGCAATTTGGTATTGCTGTTCGTAGCCATGTTCTTTCTGTTGTAGATGTTGGCTATGAAACTCCTCGACCCATGACCCCTGATGCTTACCCGGATGACATGTGGGATGCTGTAGAGGCATCGCCTATGCGCTGTGCCGACTCCGCTCTGACCGAGCGCATGATCGCGCGTATTCTAGAGGCGAAGCGGGAGGGTGATACCTGCGGCGGCGTTTTTGAAACGGTTGCCCTGGGGGTGCCAATTGGTCTGGGCAGCTATAGCCAGTGGGATCGCCGCCTGGGTGCGCGCTTGGGTCTGGCTATGATGAGCATTCCTTCTGTCAAGGCGATGGAGATTGGCTCTGGTTTCGTGTCTGCTCGTACTACTGGCTCGCAAACCCACGATGTCCTGCGCCACGCTGATGATGGTCACTGGTATCACTTAAGCAACAATGCTGGCGGCATCGAGGGTGGCATCACCAATGGTGAGCCTATCGTCGTGCGTGTTGGCGTCAAGCCCATTCCTACCTTAGCCCATCCCCTCCCATCGGTCGATATCGCTACTGGCGAGAATATCGATCAGAGCCGCTATGAGCGCAGTGATGTCTGTGTGGTGCCCGCCGCTGGCGTTGTCGGTGAGGCCATGATGGCGATTGTCCTTACTGAAGCCCTGCTCGAAAAATTCGGTGGCGATAGCATCGGCGAGATGCTAAGAAACTATCGCGCCAACGTGTTATCTTCATAGGAGTTTTGTGATCTCTCTCACTTGCCAATCGTGACTTTCAATGCTACACTTGCGTTGAAAAAAGTGTAGCATTTTACTCCTGCATGGAGCGACGCTGCTGATCATCGTCTCAGCAACTAAACCTGCATGTAGAGCGACGACGGGCAACGACCCAAGTGACCATCGTCTGGTGGGTGGTGCAGGACATCGTCTGGCAAGGCTTGAAACAGAGGACGTTTCTTCATGAATATTAGCACGAATATCCGCAAACTTACCCTGTTATTCGTCACCTTTTTTATTGCGCTCAGTGGCGGCCTCGTTTACTGGCAAGTCGTCGTGGCACAACGGGTTACGCAAAATATTCATAATGGTCGTCCTTGTCTCCCTGATAGCGCCCCAGATCGTGGGAGAATCTTCGACCGCAATGGCGTCTTGCTGGCTGATTCAAAACCCTCGACCACTGGCTGCGGCTCCATCCGCCACTATTATGAGCCATCGCTGGCCGGTCTGATTGGTTATTATGCTGGCCCTAACTATCCCTCCACCGGCATCGAGCATCTCTATGATGATTATCTGAGTGGTCGTGCCGGTATAACCGCCCTACAGAATACGGTGAATCAGACTCTGCATCGTCCCCCTGTTGGTGATGATATCTATCTGACGATTGATGTGCGTATCCAGCGCCTGGTCAATCAGCATTTTGATGACCCCATTAACATTGATAATTTTCTGACCTTTGCCTCGGATCGCGGCTCCGTCGTTGTTTCAGACCCCCACACTGGCGGAATCCTGGCTATGCTCAGCCGCCCATCGTTTGACCCCAATAAGCTTGTTTCTACCCTTCAATCCGGCGATCAGGCTTACTTTAATCAGCTCGTTCACGATCCGGAGCAGCCCTTGCTGGAGCGTCCCCTCAATGCGCTCTACCCTCCCGGCTCAACCTATAAAACGGTTACGCTGATGGCCGGTCTTGATTCCGGCAAAGTAAATCTCAATGATCAGTTCGATCAGCAACACGCTATCGGTCCCATCTTTGTCAATGGACAACCAATTGGCCCCATTGGCAATAACCTTCAGCCTTATACTATTCGCTTCCCCGTTACGACTGAATATGGCTTTGCGCATTCAGACAATGTGATCTTCGCCCAGGTCGGCCTCAAGACTGGCCAGAGTACCTGGCTTGATTACAATAATCGCTTCTTTTTAGGCCAGCAGCAGAACCACTTTGTAGATCGTGATCTGCCCTTTACTCCCAGTTCGGTGCAGACAAATGGTCAACCGCTCTCGGATAACGAACTGGCCGCCAACGCTTTTGGTCAGGGTATCGATAATATCTCCCCTATGCAGATGTCGCTCTTCGATAATGTTGTCGCCAATGATGGGCAGTTAATGAAGCCTATGCTGGTCTCGCAGATCACCGATCGCACGAAAAATCCTCTCCAGGTGAATCAATCGCAGGCGACTGGCTCTGCCGTAAGTTCTCAAACTGCTACTCAGGTTCGCCAGGCTATGTTCGGGGTTGTCCGTTGCGGCTCTGGCCTCCTGGTCACTGATCTCTTTACTTCGACCTCTGCTATTATCGGTAAAACCGGCACTGCCGAGCTTGGTGGTAAACTGAACGCTGATGGCTGGCTCATTACCCAGGCCCCTTACTCCGTCAATAATCCAACCCAACTCCCGGCCCTGACGATTATAGCGATGAAGGAAAATGCTGGTGAAGGTGGCTTAGCGGTTGGTCCGATGGTGGCGCACATCTATAACGACATTTTCGCCAATGGCTACGTCAAAGTTCAGGTCCCCACTCCACCCGGGCAATCCTATTGTTGTACAACTCAACTTTTACAGCAGGGTTGCGTCGCGCCCTGAACAAATTTCTTCTCAAGAGTAGCATGATACTGGTAATATATGGCATACTATCTCTATATGAGGTAGGTCATGCAAAAACTCAGGCAGAAACTCGGTAGCATCTATAGCGAAGAAGAAGAGCGAGTGCTTGGCCCCTGGCAGAAGATCCGCCAACGCCTGCTCTCCCCTATCGCTTTTCTCCTCTTGCGTCTGGGGATTAGTCCCGACACGCTCTCCTTTGCCTCTGTTGCCTTCGGCATTGGATTCTGTCTCCTTGCCCGCTCCAACTTTACTCTCGCTTTCTGGCTGCTGGTTCTTTCCGTGATCTGTGATGGGCTGGATGGTGTCGAGGCCCGCCTCAACAACGCTGAAAACACGGCTCGCGGCTCTTTTACCGATATGTTTTGTGACCAGGCTGTCGTCGCTTTTACCGTTGCTGGCATGGCCTGGCGCCAGGCCATTCATCCCGTCTTAGCTATTCTCTTCGTCTATGTCTATACTGCGATCGTGCTCTTTCTGGTGCTGCACCGTCTCTTGCAGGTCTCTTCTCGTTGGATTATTCGTCCCAGCCGCATGGGACTCTATGCCGCCATCGCCCTCGATTTCTTCTTTCACATTGATCTGCTCAATCTCTTGCTCCTCTTCTATCTACTCGCCTTGCCCGTGCTCGCTCTCAGCTTCTGGCGTCTGCGTGATGCTCTTTGAGGCTCCCCTCTCCTGCTGCATTAGTTCCCAGCAGTGGGTGCAATATCCTGCTGCCACCAGATCAAGCGTCAGGTTATGAAAATGAAACTCCTCTTGCAATCGTTCATGCAGGTCTCCCAGGAGCCGCTCATCGAGATGGATCGTCTGGCGGCAGCGGCGGCAGATCAGATGATGGTGAGCCTGCCCCTCCGCTGTTTCATAATATGCTTGCTCCCCTGGTAGGTGGCTTTCGCGGATCAGATTCAGTTTCTTCAATAGTTCCAGCGTCCGATAGATCGTCGAGAGGCTCACATACGGGTTGCGCTGCTGTACACGTTCGGTAATCTGCTCAATGCTCAAATGCTCATTGGCTTCCTGGATTACGCTCAAAATCATATAACGCTGCGGCGTTAAGCGGTAGCCCTGTTGACGCAGCAGCTCATTGCTTGCTTTCACAAAATGGTGCATCTCTCTCCTTCCCTTTTCCAGATATTTTCATTATGCCACAATTAAGACATAGGCCATTTTTGCTGATCGGTTACCTCCTCTCTTTTGATGCGTCCTAATATAGGAAGTGAGCAATATGTCAATTTTCTGATGTAGATAGCGAGAGCATAGCAATGGAACCAGTGCAGCGCGCACCGATACGCAGGCAATTCTTACGCCCTATTCCATATTCTGAGGAGACTTCATCCATTACACGGCTTGATGTTCAGGCAAAACCTTCTCACGATGTGACTTTTATGCCCACCACTCCCCTGCCTGTCGCGGTCGCTGAACCTCCACTTCTCACTCCGCCAGTCACACCGTCGCCCATCCAGGTGAGCCCGCAGGGAAAACAGAAGTCGCGTCGCAAGAAACGCCTTCCCCTCTGGTTCGCTATTTGTAGCGTCATCACTGTTCTTACCCTTGTCTTCCTCTCTCAGGGCAATGGCGCTGTGGGAGCCTGGATGGCCGATACTCTGCGCGCGGTCATCGGGCCCACTGCGACGGCCCAGATAGAGTCATGGTATCTGGGACTTACCAATACATCCTCTCAACTACAGTACCAGTTGAGCGACAAAAAAGTCGCTGCTCCCTGGAAAATCTCTACTGCTGTCCCATCACCGTCCCCGACTCCTCCGCCATCGGCAACTGTGTCGCCTATGACTTTCACTGCTATGGATCCGGTGATCTCTCCTGCTCTTCCCGGTGAAGGGACCTGGAATACCCTCAGCCAGGCTCCCGCTCCCTATAATTATCTCCCTTTAGATGCCAGGACTTTCATCCGCCCCGATGCAGCTCATCCTTATGCCATCGTGACGCTGCTCCAATTTGATTCTCGTTTTACCTTACTGCACATTGTCGGCGGCACTATTGAACCTGGTGGCCCCCGGGGTGTGCATGGTCCAGGTGCTATCCCTGCGGCCGATCTCAAAGGCAATGCCTTGCTTGCGGCTTTTAATGGCGGTTTCAAATATTCTGATGGTCAATATGGCCTGATGACCAATGGCGTGCTCTATGTTCCGCCTCAACACGGTGCCGCCACTATCGCTATCACGAAAGAAGGCAAGCTCGTCCTTGGAGCCTGGGGCGTCGATCCTCTGCTCAATAGCCAGAACTCAGACCTGGTGGCCTGGCGACAAAATGCCGCCCTCCTGATCGACAAAGGCGTCATCAATCCTTTAACGCAGGATGGCGCTGCCTGGGGCGGTACCATTTTGAATAGCGCCTACACCTGGCGTTCGGCAATTGGCATTACAGCTGACGGCTCTCTTCTCTATGCCGCTGGCAACGCCCTCACCGCTCTGACCCTCGGTAATGCCCTTAAGGCTGCGGGCGCTGTCATGGCTATGCAAACTGATATCAATCCTTTCTGGGTGCGGGCCTTCCTCTATGATCGCAATCAGAACGGCCCCCTCAACATCGTGAAGCTCCATCCCCAGATGCAGGGTACTGGCAATGAATACCTTTATGGGGCGCAGCGTGACTTCTTCTATCTCACCCGCTTCGCCCCCGCCACTGCCCCTAAATAGCGATGGAGGAGACACTTACGTTGATAAGTTGGCGGCAATCCACCACTATGATACACTGAGAGCATACATCATCGCTCTCTATCAATAAAGAGGAATTCCGCTATGTCTCTATCTCATTCCTGGCGTTCGGCCCTCGACCCCCAACGCGTTATGCGCGTCGAGGCGACCCACTGGCAGGAAAATGAAGCGCAACTACACGAGGAGCAAATCACGGTTGAAGAACCCTTCGAGGTACACATCGGCCAGCAGAGCCTGGCCGTCATTATGCGTACTCCCGGTCACGATCACGAGCTGGCTATGGGCTTCCTCTTCACCGAGGGGGTCATCCATGCCGCTGATGATATTCTGAAGATCGAGGATGCTCTCGACCCTGATGGTCTGCCCCTGGCCAATGTGGTCAATGTCGAACTCCGCCACCGCCGTCAGCAAGAAGCATTTCAGCCTCAGCCAGCCGCTTTTGAGCGCCATTTCGCTGTCTCTGCGAGCTGTGGCCTCTGTGGCAAGAATAGTATTGCCGATCTGATGCTCTCTACTCCTCCTTTAGAGCACGATACGTTGCGTGTTGCCAGTACCTTGCTCTATGGGCTGGCTGATCAACTCCGCTCCCAGCAGGCCGTCTTCCAGCATACTGGTGGCTTGCACGCAGCCGGTCTCTTCTCTCTAATTGGTGATTTGCTGCTCTTGCGCGAAGATATCGGGCGCCACAATGCCGTCGATAAGTTGATCGGCTATGGGCTGTTGCATGACACCTATCCCTATGATCAGCATATCTTGCTGGTCAGCGGGCGCACCTCCTTTGAAATTATTCAAAAGGCTTTGTTGGCACGCATCCCCTATGTCGTGGCCATCTCCGCGCCCTCCAGTCTGGCCGTTGAACTCGCTGATCAAGGCGGCATTACGCTCGTCGGTTTTATGCGTGGCCGCTCCATGAACGTGTATACCCATCCAGAACGCATCATATAACTTGTGAGGTTCCTTATCAGGATGAATGCACCTATGAGCTTCAGCCGCTGGTGTAACAAGAAACTAAAAAGCTATTTGTAGCGACTTGCAAGAGTGGGACTCTGCGCACCAAAGGCGGCCAGCTCGGCAGTTACTTTTATTATTGTACGTAGTTGTTATAGCAATGAGGCTTCGGGCACAATCGATGATCGTCGTTGCCGCTGGACGTGGTTTCCAGCCCAACACAGTCTGCGCCCTGGCAGAGCTGAAGACGTGTTTCTGATACCACTTCCTCTTGTTGCTCCTTGCGAGATAGGCTATAATCGCCCTGTTACAAAATTGCTTAACTTTGAATATATTCTCTCCAACGTAAAATTTGACCGGGTATCATGCGTACGGCCACTCTGAGAGAGAATACTGAGGATACTACACTATGCAAAATGATACAATCGCTGCGATCGCTACCCCACCAGGCGTCGGTGGCATTGGCGTGATTCGTGTAAGTGGCGCTGATGCCTTCTCCCTCGTCTTGCCTCTGTTGAGACGGCCAGGCGGGCACACTGCCCTCCCTCCTTCTCATCAATTGACCTATGGGCATATCGTTGATCCAACGACGCATGAGATACTCGATGAGGTCTTTGTGGCCTTCATGCATGCCCCGCGCACTTATACCCGCGAGGATGTGGTGGAGATACAGGGCCATGGGGGGCCGCTGATCCTGCAGCGTATCCTGCGCGCGGTCCTTGTGCAGGGAGCGCGTATGGCCAATCCTGGCGAGTTCACTTTGCGCGCCTTCCTCAATGGCCGCCTCGATCTGGCTCAGGCCGAAGCTGTTATGGATCTGATTGGGTCCCAGACTGAGGTTGGGCAGCGCCTCGCCATGCAGCAGTTACGCGGTCGCCTCTCGGAGCAGATCGATACGGCTCGTCGGGCTATCCTGGGGGTCGTCGCTCGCATTGAGGCCAGTATTGACTTCCCTGAGGAAGATGTCCCTACTCCCCAACCTGCCGAACTTCGCCCGCTTATTCATGTGGCGCAGCGCCAGGTAGATATGCTGCTGGCCGGTTCAGAGCAGGGACGGCTCTATCGTCAGGGACTACGTACTGCTATTATTGGTCGTCCCAATGTTGGCAAATCCAGCCTGCTCAATGCTCTGCTCCGTACCGAGCGCGCTATTGTTACTCCCATTGCTGGCACGACCCGTGATACTGTCGAAGAGGTGGCCAATCTGCGTGGTATCCCTCTCCACCTGATCGATACGGCTGGTATAACTCCCAGCGATGATCCGGTCGAGCAAATTGGCGTACAGCGTAGTCGCGCCGCCGCCGAGATCGCTGATGTTGTCCTGCTCGTCTTTGATGGCTCCGAGCGCCTGACCGAACAGGATCGGCGTGTTTCATCTGAACTGCACGCTATGGGGTTTGCGACCGATCCCTCGCTTAACCCGGCCTCTACCAGCCATAAACGCCCTGTGATTGTCGTTGTCAATAAGGCTGATCGTGAGCAATTCATCGAACTGGATGAACTCCATGCTTTGTGGCCCAAATCCGCTTGTGTCGCAACCTCGACCCTGACTGGTGATGGCCTGCCATTGCTTGAGGATACGATAGTAGACCTGGTTCTTTCAGGTACTATGCTGGCTGGCGAAAGCGCCCTTGTGACCAGCGCTCGACATCAGGAAGCCTTGCGCCGTGCCTCTGAACATCTCCATGCTTCATTTGCCTCCCTTGAACAACAACTCCCCTTAGATTTTGTGTCTATCGATTTGCGGGCTGCGTACAATGCTCTTGGTGAAGTGACAGGGGAGACTGCCAGTGATGACTTGCTTGATAGGATCTTCAGCGAGTTCTGTATTGGGAAGTAGCGAATTAGGAAATAACTATCATTTACTCTCACCTTTTCATAAAATCTGACCGAAATATGCTTTTCATCCGTAGTTATAATTAAGAAGATAGTATTTAATAAGATGATTACTCTAATCTCAAGAGGTGAGAGATGGATATATTGAAAAAACCTGCCTTGATCATATTCGCTGTGGTGCTTGTCGCTAGTATCATCCTGGCTACGATTTCATATCGTACCGTCATATCGTCTCATCCGCAGCCGATAACCACTCCTGCCCTTACAAATCAACCAACTTCGGCTGCTCAGTCTACGTCAATGCCCACGCCTACTTCAGCAAAAGCCTGGACCCTGCTGCCTACTCAGCAATCATCACAAATCCTGGGCATCGATGGAGATCCTGCTCTTCATTACAATGGCATTCCCTGGGTTCGCCTGGGTTACCCAAGTTGTGGCTGGGGGAACCTGCGCGGGCAGGTACTACAAAATACTGTGGAAAAATATCATACACAGGGGATACATGTCCTCCTTACTATCTGTCAGGGGCCTAATGATGCCCGACTCTTCGATGCTAATGCGATCAATGGTCTTAAAGATGCTGCTCAAGGCAATCCCGATGCTGTGCAGTGCGGCAACGAAGAGATGAAACAGGATGCTGCTGTGGCCTTCCTCTATATCCCACCAGAGAGCTTTGCTCGCTTCTATGATCTCTGCGAGAAAGCTGTGCATAAGGTGCGCCCAGATGTCCCTGTCTTGCTTGGTTCGCTTGATCCTCATGTCGGCGGCGTGGACTATCAACCGCTCTATGATCAGGTAAACTATCTCGATCAAATGCAAACCGCTATGAATAGTTCGGTTCATCCCGGCGGAAACTGGGACTGGCACAACCAGACCCTTGGCCTGATCGATAGCTGGCATAATGGGTATCCTAATGCTAGCGTAAACAGTCTCTACGGGCTCTTTACATTCTGGGCGCAGCAATTTCAAGTCGACCTCAACGGCGGGCAGCTTGGGAAACATCTCTGGGTGGTGGAAGGCACCGGCTGCTTTAAAGGCTGTGGCGTCAATCCTGATAATAGTTATCAGGTGGCCGTTTCCCATACCCTGACGCTGATCACTGACGTACAGACTGCCATGCGCTATAGCATTCCCTTCTTCTACTTCAGTGGCAAAGACTTCTATGATCAGGGTATTAATTGGCCTATCGGTATCCTCGATTCGCATGGCCACCCCAAGCCCATTCGCCAGGATCTCCCTATGGGGGCGCGCTCACTGAACCTTTCCTGTCCAAAGAATACTATCTCTGCCGTAGATCAGGAACAATTGTTATCAGGACTCTACGACCACTGTACCCTTCCCGGCAATTACTTGAATGTGATCGAGGGCTAAAAACGGAAAAGAAGAAGCGAGGCTGGCCATAGTCGGGGCCAGCCTCGCTTCTTCTTTCATCACAAAAAACAGAAAAATGAATTTTTATAATTTTGTAAAAATTCATCAAAAAACTCTTGACATACCACTAAACCTATGGCATAATAGCAAAGTCAACCGAGACATACGGGTAACACTTCCGATCGGTAAACCGCTCAAAGGTTTCCCAATGAATGAAGAACCCAGAGACTCCATGACCTCTTACGAGGAATGAGTATACTGGTTCTCTATTTGTCTGTCAACGGTAGAGTAAAAAGTAAGCCAGTCTTACTTTTGGGAACACTTTAACAACTGAAGAGTGGAAAGCAGAACAGCAACTGGCTCTTTTGAACAGAAGAGCAGATACACAGTTCCTGTCAATTCAGTTCTGTCATGGCACCAACCCTGTCAGAACC
>Ga0070730_10001535_pt1 | contig 22176 bp, 16 predicted proteins | sample Coa_R1_3_FD_66447 | JGI IMG/M metagenome (GOLD analysis project Ga0070730, IMG submission 66447) | Surface soil microbial communities from Centralia Pennsylvania, which are recovering from an underground coalmine fire - Coalmine... | ecosystem: Environmental > Terrestrial > Soil > Unclassified ... | reverse complement strand
GAAGTTACCAAGCCGGAGACCATCAACTACCGCACCTTCAAGCCCGAGCGCGACGGCCTTTTCTGCGCCAAGATTTTTGGCCCCGTCACCGATTGGGAGTGCTTGTGCGGCAAATACAAGCGCATGAAGCATCGCGGCGTCATCTGCGATAAGTGCGGCGTCGAAGTCACGCTCTCCAAAGTCCGCCGCGAACGCCTCGGCCATATCGAGCTGGCTTCGCCCTGCTCGCATGTCTGGTTCTTCAAGGGCCTGCCCAGCCGCATCGGCTATTTGCTCGATATCTCCATGCGCGATCTCGAGCGCATCCTCTATTTCGAAGCCTTCGTCGTCGTCGATCCCAACGAAGTCGCCGTCCTCAAGGAGCGTCAGGTCCTTCAGGAAGAGGAATATCGCAAGCTCGCGCAGGAATATCCCGGCCAGTTCGTCGCCAAAATGGGCGCCGAAGCCATCAAGGAACTTCTCCGCCGCGTCGAAGTCGACAAGCTTTCCGAAGAGCTCCGCGAAAAAATGAAGACGGATCCTTCGCTGCAAAAGCGCATCAAGTTCGCCAAGCGCCTCAAGGTTCTCGAAGCCTTCCGCAAGTCCGGCAACAAGCCCGAATGGATGATTTTGGACGTCATCCCCGTGCTTCCGCCCGAACTTCGTCCGCTTGTTCCTCTGGACGGTGGCCGCTTCGCCACTTCCGATTTGAACGATCTCTATCGCCGCGTCATCAACCGCAACAACCGCTTGAAGAAGCTCATGGAACTTCGCGCCCCGGACGTTATCGTCCGCAACGAAAAGCGCATGCTCCAGGAAGCCGTTGACGCTCTCTTCGACAACGGACGCCGCGGCCGCGTTCTGCGCGGAACCAACAATCGTCCGCTCAAATCCTTGTCCGATACGCTCAAGGGCAAACAGGGCCGTTTCCGCCAGAACCTCCTCGGCAAGCGCGTGGACTATTCCGGCCGTTCCGTCATCGTCGTCGGCCCGGAGCTCAAGCTTCACCAGTGCGGTTTGCCCAAGAAGATGGCGCTCGAACTTTTCAAGCCCTTCATCTATCACAAGCTCGAAGCCCTCGGCCACTGCACCACCATCAAGCAAGCCAAGGAAATGGTCGAACAGCAGGAAGCCGTCGTTTGGGACATTCTCGAAGACGTCATTCGCGAACATCCCGTCATGCTCAACCGCGCTCCCACGCTGCATCGCCTCGGCATTCAGGCGTTCGAACCCGTCCTCGTCGAAGGCAAAGCCATTCGCATCCATCCGCTCGTCTGCACCGCCTTCAACGCGGACTTTGACGGCGACCAGATGGCCGTGCACATTCCGCTTTCGCCGGAATCCCAGGTCGAAGCCTCCGTGCTCATGCTCAGCTCGCGCAACATTCTTTCTCCCGCGCACGGCTTGCCTCTCGCCGTTCCCTCGCAGGACATGGTTCTCGGTCTCTATTACCTGACCAAGAACAAGCCCGGCGCCAAGGGCGAAGGCCGCGTCTTCGGCTCCGCCGACGACGTCAGCCTCGCGCTCGAAGCCGGTGAGGTCGAACTCCTTACCCCCATTCGCCTTCGTTACACCGGCGAAGTCATCGACCTCGTCAGCGCGTACGACAATCAGGACGTTACTCACACCGAGCCGGTCAAGATGGAGCGTCAGTTCATCCAGACCACCGTCGGCCGCGTCATCTTCAATTCGCACTTGCCGTCGCACATGCCTTTCATCAACGGCTTGCTCAAAAAGAAGGGCGTTCAGCAGCTTGTTTATTACGCTTACCTGCGTTTTGGCCTCGAGAGCACCGTCGTTCTGCTCGATCACTTGAAGGCCCTCGGCTTCACGTACGCAACCAAGTCCGGCATCTCCATCGGCATCGACGACATGGTTATCCCCGGCGACAAGGTGAAACTCGTCGAAAACGCCGAAAAAGAAGCCGTCAAGGTGCAGCAGCAATATCTCGACGGCGCCATCACCCACGGCGAGCGTTACAACAAAATCATTTCCATCTGGGGCGACGTCACCGAAAAAGTCGCCGACGGAATGTTCAAGGCGCTCGAAGGTCACGACAAGGAAGGCGTCATCAACCCCGTTTACGTCATGGCGGACTCCGGCGCCCGCGGTTCGAAGCAGCAGATTCGCCAGCTTTCCGGCATGCGCGGCCTCATGGCCAAGCCCTCCGGCGAAGTCATGGAGACTCCCATCACTTCGAACTTCCGCGAAGGCCTCACCGTGCTCGAATACTTCATCTCCACTCACGGCGCTCGCAAGGGTCTCGCCGACACCGCGCTCAAGACCGCGGACTCCGGCTATCTGACCCGCCGTCTCGTTGACGTCGCGCAAGACGTCATCATCAACGAACTCGATTGCGGCACCGGCGAAGGCATTTACGTCGAGCCCATCATCGAAGCCGGCGTCGAAGTCGAACCGCTTCGCGACCGCATCGTGGGCCGCGTTTCGCTCGAAAAAATCAAGGACTTCGAAGCGCACGTCATCGTCGAAGTGAACCAGGAAATCACCGAAGAGCTCGCCAATTCCGTGCAGGCCGCCGGTATCGAGCGCGTCCGCATCCGTTCCGTGCTCACTTGCGAATCCCGCCGCGGCGTTTGCGCCCTCTGTTATGGCCGCAATCTCGCTTCCGGCCGCATGGTCGAACTTGGTGAAGCCGTCGGCGTCATCGCCGCGCAGTCCATCGGCGAACCCGGCACGCAGCTCACCATGCGTACCTTCCACATCGGCGGCACCGCCACCCGCGTTTCCGAGCGTTCCACGCTCGAAGCGCGCAACAACGGCGCCATCAAATTCATCGACCTCAAATTCGTCGAAGGCCGTGGCGGCGCTTCCATCGCCATGAATCGCTCCGGCCTCATCGCCATCGTCGACGAAAAGGGCCGCGAAAAAGAGCGCTATCACGTCGTCTACGGCGCGCGTCTCCGCGTCGCCGACGGCGACACCGTCAACCACGGCCAGATCCTCGCCGAATGGGATCCCTTCACCTTCTCCATCCTCACGGAAACGGGCGGCACCATTCGCTTCGAAGATCTTCGCCCCGGCGTCACCATCGAAGAGCAGGTTGACGAAGTCACCGGCCTTTCGCAAGACGTCGTCACTCTTCCTCCCGGCGACGAAAAGCATCAGCCGGCCATCTTGATTCGCGATAACGCGGGCAAAAACAAAAAGAAGTACCTCATGCCCTCGCGCGCTCACTTGATGGTGAAAGACGGCGACGACGTTCAGCCCGGCGACATTCTCGCCAAAATCCCGCGCGAAACCACCAAAACGAAAGACATCACCGGCGGTCTCCCGCGCGTCGTCGAACTGTTCGAAACCCGCAAGCCCAAGGATCCCGCCGTCATCGGTGAAATTGACGGCGTCGTCCGCTACGGCGAAATCGCCAAGGGCATGCGCAAAATTTACGTCGAAAGCGAAGACGGCAAGACCACCAAGGAATACTCCATTCCTCGCGGCGTCCACATCAACGTGCAGGAAGGCGAACACGTCAAGGCCGGCGAAGCTTTGATCGACGGTCCTTCCAACCTTCACGATTTGCTGGCCGTCCTCGGCGAGAAATTCACCCAGGCTTATCTCGTCAACGCCATTCAAGAGGTCTACCGCCTCCAGGGCGTCAACATCAACGACAAGCACATCGAAACCATCGTTCGTCAGATGATGCGTTGGGTCAAAGTCGAAGACGTTGGCGACACCAACTTCCTTCTCGAGGAACAGGTCGACAAGTTCCGCTTCCGCGAGGAAAACGATCGCATCATCGGCGAAGGCATGCGCCCCGCAACCGGCCGTCCGCTCCTCCTTGGTATCACCAAGGCTTCGCTCTCCACCGATTCGTTCATCTCCGCCGCCAGCTTCCAGGAGACGACCAGGGTCCTCACCGAAGCGGCCGTCGCCGGCAAAGTCGACTATCTCCGCGGCCTCAAGGAAAACGTCATCATGGGCCGTCTCATCCCCGCCGGCACCGGTCTCGAGCACTACCGCAGCTTGCAGTTGCTGACGGAAGTGCCCGCTCCCGCTCCCATCGAGGACATTCCCGAAGCCGCCGAGCTCACCGCCGAAGAAGCGGCCGCTCTCGACTTCATGGGCAAAGACGCCGACGAAGCCACCGAAGCCGACGCCGCCGCCGAATAGCTGCGTCGCCACTCTTGTTTACCCTGGAAGGGGCAGCGCTCTTCGATCATTCGAGCGCCAAGATTCGAACGGCCGTTGTAGCGCCGGCTTTCCGAAGCCGGCCTCTAACGCGTCACCAAAACCTAACCATCGCATCGCCGTTGTAGGGGCCGACTTCCGAGTCGGCCCTTTTTCTTCAAGTGGGGGCCCATACCGCCCATCCCGCCAACCAACAAACGCCCCTCTCACTTCACCAGACCGCCGTTTTTTGCAGTTGTAGGGCCGGCTTTCCGAAGCCGGCCTCTGACGCGTCACCAAAGCCTAACCCGCGCATCGCCATTGTAAGGGCCGACTTCCGAGTCGGCCCTCTTTTTCCGTTTGCGGCCAACCCCGCCCATGCAGCCAACCAACCAACAAACGCCCCTCTCACTTCACCAGACCGCCGTTTTTGCCGTTGTAGGGCCGGCTTTCCGAAGCCGGCCTCTGAACCCTCATCCAAACCTAACCCTCGCATCGCCGTTGTAGGGGCCGACTTCCGAGTCGGCCCTTCTTCTTCTTCTATTTCCTCTATCCCCAAATACCTCCCTCGCGCCGTCGCGTTTCCGCGTCTGTTCTCCGCTTCACCTCGCCCTCGAACCTTTTTCTCCGCGATTTCTTATTTTGCGCCGACCCCGGTAAAATAATTATGTCTTGGCATACCAATTTCATTCTTCCTCTCGCCGAATTCCGTCGTCTCTTTTACGCGCATTCCTCGTCGTCCATTTGCTCTTTCTCGCCGCACTCCCGTCCTTCGCGCAACAGGATTCTTCCGCGCCTCCTCCGGACGCCTCGCAACAAGACTCTCCCGATTCCCCCGCTCTCCTCCCTCATCCCGAATCGGGCCGCCTCTGGCTCTCCGGCCAGGCCAATTTCATTTCCCAGTGGCATCCCGGTTTTCATTCGCCTTATCGCGGCCGCAACAGCCTTTCGCCGCAAGCGCAAGACGCCACTTCCCGCGTCCTCACTCTCTTCACCGGCCTGCGCCTCACCGGCTCTTCCGAACTCCTCTGCGATATTCAGGAAACCGGCGGCCACGGCATCGGCGAAGCCCTCGGCCTTGCCGGCTTCACCAATCTCGACGTCGTCCGCAATCCCTCGCTCGGCAAAGCTCCTTACGTCGCGCGCCTCATGTGGCATCAAATCATTTCGCTCAGCAAACACAAGCCGGACTCCGATCGCACTCCTTTTTCTCTCTTTTCCAAACTTCCCGATCGCCGCCTCGAATTCCGCTTCGGCAAATTCAGCATGGCCGATTTTTTCGATCTCAATTCCTACGGCACCGACAGCAATTTTCAGTTCATGAATTGGACCGTCGACAACAACGGCGCGTACGATTACGCCGCCGACACGCGCGGCTTCACCTTCGGCGCCATCGTCGAATATCACGATCTTCATTGGACCTTGCGCTTCGGCGAAGCCCTCATGCCCAAGGTCGCCAACGGCATTCATCTCGACGCCGATCTTTCCCGCGCCCGCGCCGAAAATATCGAGCTCGAACTCCACCGCTCCGTCTTCTCGCATCGCGAAGCTACTCTCCGCCTTCTCACCTTCGTCAACCACGCCAATATGGGCACGTACAGCACCGCCGTCGCCAATTTCCTCAATGGCGCAACGCCCGTCCCGGAAATCACCGCGCACCCGCTCACCTCTTCCGTCAAATACGGCTTCACCGCCAATTTCGAACAGCCTTTAACCGATTGGTTCGGCCTTTTCGGCCGCTGGGGATGGAATGAAGGCCAGCACGAATCCTACGTCTACACCGAAGTAGACCAAACCTTCGAACTTGGCCTCGGCGCCAGGGGCGCACGCTGGAATCGCAAATTCGATCGCGCTGGCCTCGCCTTCGTTTCAAACGGCATCTCCCGCGATCACCAGCAATATCTCGCCCTCGGCGGCAGCGGCTTCCTTCTCGGCGATGGCCGCCTCACCTACGGCCGCGAAAACATCGCCGAAACGTATTACACCCTCCACCTCTGGCGCGGCGTCTTCACGTCCTTCGACTTCCAGTACCTCGCCAATCCCGGCTACAACCGCGACCGCGGCCCCGTCTTCGTCCCCGCCCTCCGCCTCCACCTCGAATTCTGAATTCGCCAGGTTCCCACTCGCCGTCTCCTAAATAATATTCAGCGTGTGGAAGTAGAGCCTTCGTTCGAATGCAATTCATCGGCAAAAGAGAAGGCTGTGTCAATAAATTTTTGTCCGTTGTGATGTTTAGCGGCACCGCGCAATGGAAGAGAGGTTGAACGCAGGAACTCTCGTTCGCGCGGCGAGGAAAGCGCTTGACTCTGGACTATACTCCAGGGTGTAGCGTATGAAGAGGAGCCACGCCCATGCAAATAGGCATCGTCGCGAAGAAGATCGGGCTCAGTGTTGACGCGATTCGTTTCTACGAGCGCAATGGTTTGCTGCCAAGACCGCCAAGAACCGATGGTGGATTTCGACGATACGGCGAAAACGACGTGGAAACGCTTGCCTTCATCCGTCGAGTCCAGGGTCTGGGATTCAAGCTCAGCGAGATTCACGGACTTCTTCAGCTGCGGGGAAAACGCTTGCAGCCGTGCGCGCCCGTGCAGCGCCGCGTGCAAGTGAAGCTGGCCGACGTGCAGCAGAAACTCAAAGACCTTCACAAGCTGGAGCGCGAACTTCGCTCGGCGTTGCGCCGTTGCAATAGAGAGCTGCGCAAGCGCGACGGTCATTGCCCGATTTTGTCGGAAAAGACTAAGCCCAGGGGGCGCAAATGAACGGTGAAACGGTCGAAAACTCGCGCCAGCGGACAGGGTCTGGCGCGCTCTTTGCCGGCGGCCTCGCCGCCATCCTCGCTTCCGCGTGCTGTCTCGGTCCATTGCTGCTGGTCGCGATCGGAGTGAGCGGCGCATGGATTGCAAATCTCACGCGCCTCGAACCATATCGGCCGTTGTTTATCGGCGCGGCCTTCGCCGCTCTCTTCTTCGCTGGCCGTCGCATCTTTCGGCCGGTGCAGGCATGCCAACCAGGGGAAGTATGCGCCCTGCCCCAGACTCGCCGCGTCTACAAGATCGTATTCGCGATCGTCTCAGTGCTGGTGTTGATTGCTCTGGCGTTCCCGTACGTAGTCAAGTTTTTTTACTGAGTTTTGCCGCGGAAAGGAATCGATATGAAAAATCTAAGAACGATCGCCGTCGCCGTGCTTGCAGTAATTATTTGCGCCGCAGCTTGGGCGGCACCGAAGACCGTGACTTTGCATGTTCCCGGAAGGACCTGTGGAGCCTGTCCAATCACGGTAAAGAAGGCGCTGCAAAAGGTTCCCGGCGTTTTCAGAGTAGACGTGCTGCAAGAAAAGAAACAGGTCGTTGTGGCTTTCGATGATTCAAAGACCAACTCCGATGCGCTTGTGAAAGCCACGACCAATGCCGGTTATCCCTCGCTGCCCGAAAAGGCCGGGGAATAGGCGCAGCCGCTCGCCCTTAGGCCGAAGTCGTCGCAAAGCGAGGTAAAGGAGTTTTTATGTCAGCTTGCTGCTCAGTCAAAAATAGCGGCGATGCGCCTCCGGTGGCCGTCTGCCCGGTGAACGGGGCACGTTCTAAACAAGTGGTCACGCTCACCGTCAAAAGTCTCGTTCGCCAACTTCCTCTTGGTATGTCGGACAATCAGTATTACTTCTGCGAAGCGCGGGATTGCGACGTGGTCTACTTCGCCTTGGACTCGCCAGCTCCAATCTTCCGTCGCGCGGATTTGCTCGTGCGTGTGGGGGCGAAGGAAATCGCGGCCCCGATCCCTATTTGCTATTGCTTCGGCTTCACTCGCGGCGACATTCAAATCGAGATAGCCAATACCGGCCGCTCGACGATTGCCGGGCGAATTGCAGCGGAAATAAAGGCAGGCCACTGCGCTTGCGAAGTAAAAAACCCGTCCGGCAAATGCTGCCTGGGCATGGTCGCGCGCGAGGTTCGAAACTGCCTGCGCGATACGCAAATCGCTGCGACAGATGTCGCGGTCTAGCGTCGCGCAGGTCCGTCTGTATTATCTTTTTGAGTCAAGAATGCAGTTTTAGGCGAGGGCGCGTACTTTTAATGTTTCTGCCGCGCTTCGGCGAAACGCGAATCGTGGCCCGCCACGCATTGCCAGCGTCCGTTGCGATACACAAAAATATCCGTAAAGCGCGTCTTTCCCGCCGGCCGGCCATTCTCGCTGTTCACGCCGATGCCGCGCACAACGGCCACATCGCCATAAATGTGAGCATGCATGTCCGCTAGCTCGCTGTGTCCGTTGCTGGGCTTCGCGGCGCTGGCCAGCATCGCGGAACGGCTGATCAGGGAACCGTCAAAGTCCGCCTCTTCAAATTCATCCGCCAGGATGCACTCGAGCGCCGCAATGTCGTGCCGCTCCGCCGCTTGTACCCACTTGTGTTCGATTTGAACCAATGCCGCTTCGTCCTTCGGCTGCCCCGTCGGGCAAGTGGCGCCATGCGCCACCGGGCTCAACATCGACCAGAACAACAACGAAAAAACAATTTTCATGCGTCAACTCCTCCGTAGATAGCACGACAGACCTCTGCCTGTAACTTTTTCCGCAAAAAACGAAAAATCTTTGCCGATTTCGCTCGGCGCTCTCATCATAGCCGAACTTTCTTTTCGTCCAAACGGCTCGGAGAGCCACAGTCCAAGCGCAAGCCCGATATGAAAGTAAACCCGCGCGGGCTTCGCCCGCCTTTTTTTTGCACGCGGCACACACCGACGCGTTTGCAGCCGGTGGCCGAAAGCGAAAGGAAGCGTGTGAGCTGATCCGGTTGCGGCGCTATTTTCGAGGCTCCGCCTATTTTCGTTAGGCCGAGGGACACCCGCCGCCCCTCGGTGTGCGCAACTATGCAGGTACGCTTCGGGCACTTACTCTCCCGCCATAATTGAGACCGTCCGCCGCTGTACCTACAATGAATTGAGACAGACAGGCCGGCCGGTGACGCCCTTGCCGGCTCGATTTGCGCGCTATGCCAGAGAACGCCAAGCCAGACCACGCGAAGCAAAGCGGTCCTTCGGCCGCTTCGCAGAATCGTGTGAGCATCGCCTCTCGTCTCGAATATTTCGAAAAGCGCCAGCGCGAGTTGTTTGGCCTGATCTTTTTTGTTCTTCTCCTTCTTGCGGGATTCATCGCCTGGAATTCCTGGAACACCGTCCGGACTTTTTTCTACCGCCTCGAAGCCGCGCCCATCGGGCTCGTTGTTCTGGTTCTCTTGCTGGGCTGGTATGTCTGGAAGCGCACGCGCGAAATTTCCGAGCTTCGCGGCCTCGTTCGCGGCCTCGAGCAGCGAGAAGTAACTCCAACCACCGACAAACATCTCGAACAGCTTTTTGGAATGATCAGCCGGTCGCAGCAGGGCTATCGCGATCTGATCGATTCTTTTGACGACATTTTGATCGCGCTTTCTCTCGACGGAGAAATTCGCGCGGCCAACCGCCGCTTCACCGAACTCGTTGGTTCGAGCTTTCAGCAAATCATCGGAAAAAAACTCAGCGAATTTCTCGACGAAACCGGCGGCCAGAGCACGGCCGACGCCGCGGAAGGCATGCCGCGCTTTCTCGAACGGCGCAACTGGTCCGGCGTGGTGCAAGTGCGGCTGAAAAGCCGCAACGCCGTTTTTTATTTCGACTGCGTCGCGCACGCGATGGTGCGCGAGAACGAAGTGCACGGAATCACCGTGCTTGCGCGCGACGTGACCGCTTTGCGCCGCAACGAAGCGCGCTTCACGGAACTTTTCGAGTCTCTGCAGGAAGGCATTTATATCGTCACGCCGGAAGACCGCATCGTGGACGCGAATCCCGCGCTCGTGCGCATTCTCGGTTACGAATCGAAGGATGAATTGCTCGCGCGAAAAGTGACGGAAATTTTCACCGACGAAGCGCTGCGAGCGATCGTCCGCGCCGAAGTGGATCGCCAGCCCGTCGTCGAAGGCCGCGAAATCACATTGCTGCGCAAGGACGGAAAACCGGTTACTTGCTTGAACACCGCCGCGGCGGTGCGCGACAGCGCCGGCAAAATCGTGCGCTACCAGGGCGCGCTGATGGACGTAACGTCGCGGCGGGAAATCGAACGCCGGCTGTACAAGGAGCAGGAATTCGCGCGGCGCCTTGTGGACAGTTTCCCCGACCTGATCCTGGCCATCGACACCGAGGGCAACTATACATTTGTGAGTCCGCGCTGCCGCGACGTTCTCGGATATGAGCTCGAAGACACGCGCGAAATGCAGTTCGGCGGCCGCACGCATCCCGACGATCTGCCGGCGCTGCTTGCGCTGTACTCCGACATCCTGAAGGGCAAACAAAATTTCAGCTCCCTGGAAGTGCGCGTGCGCCACAAGCTCGGCGAATGGCGCCGCATTCTTTTCAACTTCAGCCCGCTGTTTGACGAAAGCGGAAAAATCGAAGGCGTGGTCCTTTCCGGCCGCGACATTACCGAACTGAAGCGGCTAGGCGAACAACTGATCCAATCGGAAAAGCTTGCGGCGATCGGGCAGATGCTGGCCGGCGTTGCGCACGAATTGAACAATCCGCTGACGGCGATACTCGGCGTCACGGAACTGGTGCGCGAGCGCGAAGGGCTGGACGAATCGATGAAGCGGCAACTGGACTTGACGCATCGTCAAGCGCGGCGCGCGGCGCGCATCGTGCAAAACCTGCTGGAATTTTCGCGCCCGACGCAGACGCCGAAAAAACCGGTGGACATCAACAACGTTCTGGAACGCACGCTGCAACTGCAAGAACATTCCCTGCGCCGGAATGCGGTCGAAGTGAGCTTCCAGCCGGTGGAAGGGCTGCCGGCGGTGGTTGGAGACGCGAGCCAGCTGATTCAGGTGTTTCTGAATCTGGTGATCAATGCGGAACAGGCGATTCGGGAGATCCGCGAGTCCGGCCGGATACAGATTCGCGCGGCGAGCCTCGGCAACAAGGTGATGATCACGATTCAGGACGACGGCACGGGCATCTCTGCGGAAGCGCTGGCAAAAATATTCGATCCTTTCTATACGACCAAGCGGCCGGGCGGCGGCACGGGGCTTGGGCTCAGTATTTGCACGGCGATTTTGCGCGAGCACGGAGGAACGATTGAGGCGCAATCGTTGCCGGCGGGCGGGAGCGCGTTTACGGTGATATTGCCGGCGGTGATGCCGGGAGAAGCGGACGCAGCGCCGGCGGATGCGGCGCGCGCCGAAGGAATGGCGGCGGAGCCGAAGCGGGCGACGACGATGATCGAAGGGCGGAGCGTGCTGGTGCTGGACGATGAAGAGAGCATCCGTTCGCTGCTGGAAGAAGGGCTGGGCGGATATGGATTGCGCGTGACATGCGCGGCGTCCGCGGAAGAGGCGGCGAAATGCGCCGCGACGGAAAGTTTTGACGTGGTGCTGTGCGATTTGAATCTGGGCGGAGCGGGCGGATTTGTTTCGGGGCGAGAAGCGGCGGCCGGCGTGATCGCCGCATCGGGCGCGACGAAGCCGCTGGTGATTTTCATGACGGGCGAATTGGCCGCGACGATGGAAGGGCGCGACGGATTTGAAGGCAGCGCGTTCTTGCAGAAGCCGTTTCGGATTGCGGATGTGCTGAATCTTTTGCGCGAATCTCTCACGGGTGTTCCTTCGGCGAAGTCCTAAGATTTTTTCCCTTTGAAAAGAGAAAAGGCGTTGCGGCGCGTCAGGAAGGTTTTTGCGCCGGGTCCGGATCCGGAACGGGCGGAAGGGTTTGTTTCGGTTTGGTGGGATCGGCGATGTCGAGTTCGCGGTCGTAGTCGATGCGAGCGTGAGTGCGGAGGAGAAGGCCGCCGATATGCGCGAGGACGGCGGCGCGACGCGGGGAGATGCGGTTTTTGGCGACGAGTTCAAAGAGGCGGGCGAGAGCGTGATTGATGCCTTGCGCGGTCTGAAAAGCTTGGGAGCGCTTGAGGAGGAATTGGGAATGGTCCGCATCGGCGGCGAGGGATTGGGCGAGTTTGGCGTGGTGCAGGCAGAGGGTCGATTCGGCGGCGGCGGGCAGGCGGCATTGTTTGTAGTTGGCAAAGCGGTGCTGGCAGCGGGGCGTGGCGTTGGCGATGTTGTTGATGGGGCTTGGGTTAGAGCTCATGACGGACCTCGAAAGTGGAATTTTGGAATTTCTGATCTAGGCAATTCAGATGGTTATGAAAAGAAAGGAGTTGCGAGAGAGACAAAACGGATCGTTGTGAAAAGAAGCGGGTTAGCCAGAATTGAGTTTGGACGGACAGTGAAGTAGAGAAATGTTTTTGAGAAGAAGAACGAGGCTGGACCGCGATGTTCACACGGAAGGGTAGCATGGAAATTGGCGGTTGTCAATACTTTTTTGTCATAGTACTAGTTTCGAAACCAGTACCCTGGCGGAAGTGATTGTGAGGATTGGGGATGGGGCGAGAAGTAGAAAATGAGACGCGGAAAATGGAAATTCGGGGAGCGGTGTCCACTGGTGCCGTGGCGTGGGGTTTAATTGGTTCGAGGAGTCGAAAACAAGGACGGCAAGCGGCGGCGGGCGTTTTTGCCGAGTGGGCTGGTGGGTGGCAAGTTCATTTGGTTGACTTGCGAAGAGGGCGAACTGAAGTTCCGCCCCTACACTTCTTGGTATACAAACGGTCTGTGGTAGCAATGGCACAGCCATGCCGCTGCGTCGGGTGTTGTTGGCTTGAAGATTCGTAGAGAAGTGCAGGACTTCTTGCTTGTTCGCTTCCGCGAGACCAAATCGGGTTTATCTGCGCGAAACTATCGGAAAACTGTTTGTTAAGAGAAGAAGGTGTGCGAGTGGGTGCGTTTTTGCCGAGTGGGCCGGTGGGTGGCGAGTTCATTTGGTTGGCTTGCGAAGAGGGCGAACTGAAGTTCCGCCCCTACACAAACAACACCTTCGGAAATGAAGAGAAATGAGTTGAGAGGCGAGCTTGGTTAATTGGCTTGCGAAGAGGGCGAACTAAAGTTCCGCCCCTACACGCTGCGCGGAAAGCGAAGACCTTGCACTAAAGTGCCGCCCCTACACTTGTAACGAGGAATGTGGGCAGGGATTGGATGGTTACTTCTAACGGGTTGGGACAAGAGGGGCGGATGAAGTGTAGTCTAAGGGCAAGGAAACAACTTTTTGAGGAGTGGCATCAGAGAAATGAGAAGGCAAGAGATGGCGATTTTGACCAATCGAACGATTGTGGCGTTTCTGTTGATGGCGGCAACGGTCCGCTGCGGCGCCGCGCAAGCGCCGCCGGGGCCGGATACGAGCAAGCCGGTGGAACAGAGCGCGGGAGAGGACAAGGGCAAGCCGGCGTTGCCGGGCGGAGCGCCGAACGGAAAGAAATTGATTTTGAAGGATGGGGATTTTCAACTGGTGCGGGAGTACACGCGGAATGGGGAGCGGGTACGGTATTACAGCCTGGAGCGGGCGGATTGGGAAGAGATACCGGCGTCGATGATCGATTGGGTGGCGACGCAAAAGGCGGAAGCGGCGACGTCGGCGCGGGACAAAGCGGAACTGGAGAAGCTGAAAAAGCAGGAAGAGGCGACGCGGACGGACATGGCGCTGGACGTGGACGCGAGTTTGCAGACGGCGTCGGGGATGTTTTTGCCGTCGGGCGAAGGGATGTTTGCGGTGGAAGGGAAAAAGTCGACGCTGCTGGAGCAGGCGGGAGTGCAAGCGAAGCGCGACAAGAAGCAGATTTTGAAGCAGATTGCGAGCCCGATACCGATTGTGCCGAGCAAGACGAATATTGAATTGCCGGGCGGGCGGGCGAAGGCGCGGCTGGATCCCTCGCACCTGGAATTTTATTTGAGAGAAGCGCCGCCGGACCCGGACCAGCCGTCGACGATACAGAAGAGCAGCCGGCCGGGAGAGTCGGGGCCGGAAGTGGAATTGGTGCGGGCGACGGTGAAAGGGAACAAGCGGGTGCTGGAGGAGATTCGATCGTTGTTTGGCGAAAAAGTGGATGAAGCGCGAAATACGGTGCTGCTGCAGAGATGGGAAGTGGCTCCGACGGTATTTCGGTTCACGCTGGGGGAGGCATTGACGCCGGGAGAGTATGCGCTGGCGGAGATTTTGCCGGACGGGATTAATTTGTATGTGTGGGATTTTGGGGTGGATGGGTCGATCGACAAGGTGACGAAGAAGAAGTGAGGGAGCGGTTGAGCCTGGGCGATCGAGGTGTAGTCAAGCGAGCAAGCCGAGATTGCTCCACTGCGCAGCCCGGCGTGCACCTTTTTCAATAAAAGACTTCGCACGCAAGAAAAAGCCGGGTTGATCCGGTCGGAATGGCAATCAGGAGAAAAGCAGATTCCTCGCTTCGCTCGGAATGACACGGCTACGATTTTTTAGTTTGAGGCGGAAGTTGTGGCGTGGGCGAGTAATATGACGGCCGGAGAGAGAAGGGCGCAGAGGGAAGAGCGCAGAGGTTACGGAGAGAGCTGGAATTATCGAACTAGAAGCTATCTCATAAACCGTCGAGCAATGCACAAGTTGTTTCTTCATGGGCTAAAGCCCTACTTTTCCTCGCCTCACCGTGGGGGCTAAAGCCCCCACCTCCTAAAGAACACACGTCATAAAGACTAAACCTCCCAAAGCCCCCACCTACTAAACCCCCCACCTCTTAAACCCCCCACCTCTTAAACCCTGCACGTCTTAAACCCCTACGTCCTAAAGAACCATTTATGAGATGACTTCTAGAGCCCGGCCCTGTATCGGGAGTGGGGTCAAAAAAGAAAAGGCTCTCGCGAAGGAGAGCCTTTTGGGAAAAAGCCAGGTATGGCGCCCGGGAGGGCGCTACTGCGCGCCCCTTAGTGCGAGCACTTGGGGAAGAGGGTGACGAGAACCATGAGGTCCGAAAGGGTGAACAACCAGCTGTCGGCCTTGCCGGCGGCTTCGGCGGCTCTGGCGATGAAGCCGAGATGGCGCGTCTTGGCGAACTTGTGAATGTGTTCGACGCAGATGCCAGTCAAACTGGCAACTTCCGAATCGGTGAAGATCTTCTGGCTGGATTTGACGGTAACCATGGCCGTTCTCCTGAACTCTACTGCTGCTAACCCCTAAATCGTCCCAAAGTCGCGACGGCTTTAAGTGCTTCCTGCTCCGTGAGATGCTGAACGGAGGATAGAAGATGCACAAATTGCTTGCAATAGTCGTTCCGTTCTGTAAAGGAATAAACGGGAGGGCTAGTACTTTTGGGAGGCGTGCAAAAAAGTGGCATTTTTGCTTGGTTTTCGGGTGTTTTCCGTAACGCGGAGAATAGAACGGCTTTTCTGGCGAGGAGAAAAAATATCCTACTTCTGCGAAGTTACTACGTGATTTGGAAGAAGCGTGGCGATTTCGTGAACTTGTTTGGCATGACGAAGCTGGTGGCAGGCGATTAATTCGATCCATGCGTAGACGTTGAACATGCCGAGAAAGGGGTGCGGCCAGGAGTATTGGGAGAGATTTCGCGATTGTGTTTCGTCGAGGAACGCGAGAGTTCGTTCGCGAACAGTGCGGAGACGGGCAAGCATGGGATCTTTTTCGGCGAGGAGGGAAGAGTCGACGGTGAGCGGGTATTTGAAGCGGCGAACGCGATATTCGGAGAAGAACAGCGGGAGGCGGAAGCGCTTCAGGAACGGAACAGGGCGTGGCGGATGGTGGAGGATGCGGATGGAGTTGGCGATGATGCTGGATTCGATTTGGCAGAGATGAGCAACGACTTCGGCGGCGGACCATGCGCCTGGAGAAGGAGGAGTTTGCCAGAAGTGGGAAGGGATGGTGTCAGCGACGGTTAGAAAGCGGGATTGAGCGGTGGTGAGTTTGGCGCGGAGGGAGTCGACGTTGGTCATGGTTCGAAAGGTAACGCAGCCTAAAGGCTACGCTACAAAGTCCGGAATGATGTACGCAGCCTGAAGGCTACGCTACAACGCTCGGAATGACACGCGCAGCCTGAAGGCTATGCTACAACGCTCGGAATGACACGCGCAGCCTGAAGGCTACGCTACAACGAGGTGCCGCCGGCTTGTTCGAAGGCGTGGGCGAGCTGGAGGACGCGGGCTTCGCCGAAAGCGGGGCCGAAGATTTGCAGGCCGACGGGAAGATTTTCCTGGGGCGTTTTGCCGCAGGGGACGGAGATGCCGGGGACGCCGGCGAGGGAGCCGGTGACGGTGTAAATGTCGGCGAGGTACATCTGGAGCGGGTCGTTGGTTTTTTCGCCAAGTTTGAAGGCGGGGATGGGTGACGTAGGGGTGACGATGGCGTCGACTTTGGTGAAGGCATCGCGGAAATCCTGGGCGATGAGGGCGCGGACTTTTTGGCCCTTGAGATAGTAGGCGTCGTAATAGCCGGCGGAGAGGACGTAGGTGCCGAGGACGATGCGGCGCTTCACTTCGGGGCCGAAACCGGCGCCGCGCGTTTTGCGGTACATGCCGAGAAGGGTGGGGTCGTCGGCGCGGAGGCCGAAGCGAACGCCGTCGTAACGGGCGAGGTTCGAAGAGGCTTCGGCGGTGGCGATGATGTAGTACGTGGCGATGGCGTAATCGGTGTGGGGCATGCGGATGTCGACAAGTTCGCAGCCGAGGGATTTGAGAAGAGCGATGCCGGATTCGACTTTGGCGCGGACGCCGGAGTGCATGCCTTCGGCGAAGTAGTCTTTGGGAATGCCGATGCGGAGACCTTTCACGGGCGTGTTCAGTTCGGAGACGTAATCGGGAACGGAAGCGGTGGTGGAGGTGGAATCGCGCGGGTCGCGGCCGGAGATGGTTTGCATGATTGCGGCGACGTCGTGGACGTTGGTGGCGAAGGGGCCGATGCGGTCGAGCGAAGAGGCGAAGGCGATGAGGCCGTAACGAGAAACGCGGCCGTAGCTGCCCATCATGGCGGGAATGCCGCAGAGGGCGCCGGGCTGGCGGATGGAGCCGCCGGTGTCTGTACCGAGCGAGGCGACGGCGAGGCCTGCGGCGACGACGGCGGCGGAGCCGCCGCTGGAGCCGCCGGGAACGCGGTCGTGCGCGACGGGGTTTTTTACGGGGCCGTAGGCGGAGTTTTCGTTGGAGCTGCCCATGGCGAATTCGTCGCAATTGGTTTTGCCGAGGAGGACGGCGCCGGCGGATTCGAGGCGTTCGACGGCGGTGGCATCGTAGGCGGGGAAATGATTTTCGAGAATTTTGGAGCCGCACGTGGTGCGGACGGCGCGGGTGGAGAGGACGTCTTTGAGGGCGATGGGGACGCCGGCGAGCGGAGGGAGGGGTTTGTTTGCGGCGAGGAGGGCGTCGATTTTTTCGGCCTGGGCGTAGGCGCGTTCGGGGGAGAGAGTGAGATAGGCGTTGAGCGCGGGATTTTGCGCGTCGATGCGAGTGAAGAATTCGGCGGCGAGTTCGCGCGCGGAGATTTTTTTGGCGGCGAGAGCGGATTTGACGGAAGCGATTGTCCAGTGGTCAGGCATGGTCCTCAGTTCCTACGTGTTGCTAGAAACGGCCCGCTTCAGAAAGCGGGCCCTACAAAGTCAAAAACCAAAGACGCCGGCGAGACGCCCGCGTTACAAAATGTTCGACCTCACCGTTCGATCACTTTCGGGACGCGGAAGAAGGGCGGCTCGGGATCGGGCGCGTGTTTGAGGACGTCGGCGGCGACGGCGCTGCGGACGTGAATGTCTTCGCGGAGGGTGGCGTCGGCGGTTTGATCGTCGGAGAGGACTTGCGTCATGGGCGCGACGTTTGTGGTGTCGAGTTCGTTGAGCTTGCCGATGTATTCGAGGATTTCGTCAATCTGGGCGCGATAAGTTTCGAGTTCGGACTCGGAGAGTTCGAGGTAGGCGAGGTCGGCGACGCGGAGGACATCTTCGCGGGTGATTTTCATTCCGTAGATTTTAGCACAGGGTTTTCTAGCGTCTTTCACGATGGGCGATAAAGAGGCGGTTGATTCTTGGCTGAATGATCCAGACACCGACTAGAAAAAACCAGGTTAGAAAGAATAAGCCAAAGTAATCAAGGGCAGAAACGGGCCTGCCAGTTTCTGCCAGTAAGAGACTCTTAGCCACAAAATACATAACGTAGAGAACACAAACCATCGCGAGAAAAAGCAGTGGAATAAACAGTGCCACAAGAACATTGAACGTGACGCCAGGCAGACTAACTTGAGGGCGGAGGAATTTGGGAAGGATCGCGATTTCTACAAGGAAGTATAAAGCAAGGAAAAGTACGGAGAAACGAAAGAAGCGAAGTTTCAGTCGCAGAGCCGAAGTGGTTACAGTCGAAAGGAATGAACCAGCTATCCAGAGCCAAGCGAAGTAATAGAGTTCAGAGAATAATGCAAAGGGCCAAAGGGAATTCCCAAACACTAACGGCAGTATCCCAACAAGGAACAAAAGAAAAACCTGCCAGTCCTTTGCTCCGAGAAAGAAATTATGGATGGAAGTCACAATTCGCTAAGACCGTGCTCGGAACATAGCACAACAGAGTGCCGCACCTACGGCGCTTTTGTTTCTGAATTTAACCCAGCCCTGACGGGCTGGGCTAAATTTGTGCCGCGCCGCTGGCGCTTGGCATCAAGAACGATGAAGTCCTAAGAAAACTTAGGCGCGAACGGCGGCGGGTTTGCGGGGGAATTTGGTGGAGATGTAGGTGTCGACGAGGGATTTGAAGGCGAGGGCGAGTTCGTCGTAGGTGCCTTCGAGGGTGACGTCTTTTTTGCCGTCGATGTAGACGGGGCAGCGGGGAGCTTCGCCGGTGCCGGGAAGGCTGATACCGATGTTGGCGGCTTTGGATTCGCCGGGGCCGTTGACGATGCAGCCCATGACGGCGAGGGTCATGGTTTCGACGCCGTCGTATTGCGTTTTCCAGGTGGGCATCATTTCTCGAATGTAGGCCTGCGTGCGTTCGGCGAGTTCCTGGAATGTGGTGCTGGTGGTGCGGCCGCAGCCGGGGCAGGCGGTGACGCTGGGAGAAAACGAGCGAAGGCCGAGGGCCTGGAGAACTTCGCAGCAGGCGTAGACTTCTTCGCGGCGATCGCCGCCGGGGCGCGGCGTGAGCGAGATGCGAATGGTGTCGCCGATGCCGTCGTAGAGAAGAATGCCTAGCGATGCGGCGGACCAGATCTGGCCCTTCATGCCCATGCCGGCTTCGGTGAGGCCGAGATGCAGCGGCTGCTCGGTCTTGCCGCTGAGATCGCGATAGACGGTGATGAGGTCGCGCGGACGGGAAGTCTTGCAGGAAATAATAATTTGATCGTGGCGGAGGCCGGATTCGAGCGCGAGCTCCGTGGATTGCAGGGCGGAGAGGACCATGCACTCGTTGATGATGTCTTCGGATTCTTTGCCGAGATTTTTGTCGGTGTTTTCCTGCATTTTGGCCATGACGAGCTCTTGATTGAGCGAGCCGCCATTGACGCCGATGCGCACGGGCTTGCCATTTTCCACGGCAATTTTGCAGATGGTGGAAAATTGTTCGTCGCGGCGCTGGCCGGCGCCGACGTTGCCGGGATTGATGCGGTATTTATCGAGCGCTTTGGCGCAGTCGGGATATTTGGTGAGGAGGACGTGGCCGTTGTAATGGAAGTCTCCGATGATGGGAACGTTGCAGCCGGCGGCGAGAAGGCGGTTCTTGATTTCGGGAACGGCGGCGGCGGCTTCGGGGACGTTGACGGTCCAGCGAACGATTTCGGAGCCGGCTTCGGCGAGTTCGAGCGTTTGTTTGAGTGTGGATGCGACGTCGGCGGTGTCCGTATTGGTCATGGACTGGACGACGATGGGCGCGCCGCCGCCGACCTGGACGTGGCCGACTTTTACGCCGTAAGTTTTGCGGCGCGGGTGGCGCGAGGCGGTGGCGTCGAAGCCGGCGATTTGGGTGAGTGCGGACATGGAAAGAATAGTTTAGCAGTGACTGGTGATTGGTGACTAGTGACTGGTGATTGCCATTCGGTCGCTTGGTTCCTGGTGCGGGCGACGGCTTTTTTTTAACACAGAGGACGCAGAGTCCGCGGAGAAGTGCGGATCAGAGAGAGCGGGAAAAAAGGAGCGTGAGAACCGCGAGTTGAGGTGCGGGTCAGGTTTCGAAGAGGCAAGTCAGCTGGTGTTGGTATTCGGCGAAGTTGAAGTGGCCGAAGCAGTTTTGGATGAGGCCGGTTTCGCCGAGGAGCCATTTTTCGTAGCCGATGATGTGGACTTTTTTTACTGGTGCCGTCGGTGATGAGGGCGATTTTGTTTTCGAGAGTTTTGGCGGTCGGATTTCCTATCTGTATCGATTTGCGGTGCGACCTTTAACAGTTACGACCGGTTGCTGCACGATTTTTGACGGCGGAGAGACGGGGAAAGCCGAGGGAAAAGGTGGAATATAAAGTTTGCCGCGGCGGTCTTACAGGTGGCTGAATGGGCGGCGCAAGAATCGCGCAACGGGCTATTTTGTTCTTGCGTCCAAAGAGACAGCCAAATTGGAGAGCAATTCCAGTTCTTCGCGCAGCTTGTTCCAGGTTTCCTCGCCCATTTGGCCGACGAACTCCTGTTGAATCTTTCGCCACAAAGGGACGGCGCGGGAGAGAGCTTTTTCGCCCTCAACCGTCAAATGGAGAAAGCGTTGGCGCATGGCGCCACGGGGTGAGACCGACAACAAGCCTTGCTTGCGGAGCAGATTGAGGCTGCGAGTAAGAGTGGTGGGGTCGATGACGAGTAGTTCGGAGATCTTGCCAATGGCGACGGGCTGGTGGTTGGCAACGGCGGTCAGGATCGTGAATTGAGTGGAGCGGATGCCGGAATCCCGAAGGGCATGGTCGAAAAGAGAAGTCAGGGCACGAGCGGCGCGGCGGAAATTGAGGGAAGCGCAGAAGCCGGTGCCAGTGAGGTCGAATTCGGAAAGGGATGAAGGCATAAATCTATTGACTTGTATATACAATTCAAGATATAAGAAAACACAAAGCAAGTCAACGGGGACTTTCTTACCTGTGGAGAACGCCTCGTCCGAAGCGGTTTCCTTGCGAGTGTGTCCGGAATTCGAATTAGGTGGACACAAATGAGTACCGAACTGACCGGAATGCAGACATTGGTGGGGCGGAGCTTTGTCCCCGAGGTAGTGGCGGAGGGGCCGCGATTTTTGAGCTTTGGGAGCTTTACGGTTGATCTGAAGCGCGAGGAACTATTCAAGGATGGCGCGCGGGTCAAACTGCCCGGAAAGGTCTACCAGACGCTGGTGGCTTTGCTGGCGCGGCCGGGCGAAGTGGTGAGCCGGGAAGATTTGCGGATGAAGCTTTGGCCCGAAGGAACACACGTCAATTACGACGCAAACGTGAACACGACGGTGAACAAGTTGCGGCTGGCGCTGGGCGATTCTCCGGATGCGCCCATTTATGTAGAGACGATACCGAGGCAGGGTTACAGTTTTGTGGGGAAAGTGTCACCGGGCGTGCCGAGCGGGGCGTCACGACTCGAAATAGCGGGCGGCCTGAGCGAGAGAGAAGAGCAGGCGACGGTGGCGATGCCGATTGCGGCAGTGAGTGCGGAGCCGGGAACCGTGCCCGTTTCGAAATGGTTTGTCGCGGGAATGGTGGCGCTGGTATTGGCGGGAATGTTGTTCGGGGCCGCAGCGGTGATGTATTTCCATCGATAGATCGAAACGAAGCAGCGTGTAAGCCCGCCCGGACGAATTTGCGGAGCTCGGCGAGCGAGCTTTTTATCCAATAACAATATGGCTGGACGAAAACTGTCCTTTGGGGCAGGTGCTTCGGTGCGCTCGAGGGAGCTATGCTACGTGCAGCGTACGGGCGCCGGCTGAACACCGAAGAAACGGTGTGGGGCGCGGCGATGCTTTCGGCGCCAGCCGAGAGTTGCGCGAAAAGGATGGGCGCGATGCTGTTTTGCAAGCGCGTTCGCGAGTGGCAAGCGGGCCGGATGAGCCTGCGCGGGCCGGCAAAGATTGTCTGCAGCGCCGTTCTGGCGGTTGGCGTCTTGTTCGCCGGATGCGGTGGCGGCGCGGTTACGACTCCCCCTCCGCCACAACCGGCGGCGACGCCAACCATTACGAATTTCAGCCCGGCAAGCGGAGCGGTGGGAACCTCGATTTCGGTGACGGGAACAAATCTGAGCGGCGCGAGTTCGGTTTCGATTGGCGGAGTACCGGCG
>Ga0070730_10001534_pt1 | contig 22196 bp, 19 predicted proteins | sample Coa_R1_3_FD_66447 | JGI IMG/M metagenome (GOLD analysis project Ga0070730, IMG submission 66447) | Surface soil microbial communities from Centralia Pennsylvania, which are recovering from an underground coalmine fire - Coalmine... | ecosystem: Environmental > Terrestrial > Soil > Unclassified ... | reverse complement strand
AGTACGGTATGAATGCGATAGGGAACGGCTGCCATTAGGGCCAGAAGGAAGGCTGCGGCTGTCTTCATATTGGCTCGTTCAACCAGTTCCACGAAGGCGAACTTTGAAGTACGGTCAATGGCTACAAACAAATACAGCCTGCCCTCGGCAGTGCGTACCTTGGCCAAATCGATATGAAAGTAGCCAATCGGGTAACGCCTGAACTTTTTCCTGCCTGGTTTCTTGTTGCCCTGCACTTCCGGCAGCCGGCTGACGCCATGCCGATCCAGACAACGATGCAGTGATGAGCGTGTCAGGTGCGGGATGGTGGCCTGTAGAGCATAGAGACAATCATCCAGAGGCAACAGCGTATGCCTGCGAAAGGCCACGATGGTGGCCTCTTGCTGCAACGTCAAAACGGTGGAGTGCGGATGCCTGGGACCGGTTGGCAGATCGGCTACCGAAGGCCACTTCCTCCACTTGGCCACCGTCTTGGGATTGATCCCATGCCGACGAGACAGGGTCCTCAGGCTCTCTTGACTATGTTGTATCGCTCGACGGACCGCCTCCGTCGTTGTGGCGCCCGGTGCAGAACTTGTCCCACAGTGCCTCCTTCCACCTCATGGATAAGAATGCACCATCAAATGCCGGGACTAAACACCTAGCATAATCTGCAATCTGATTGACGCACTACACTAGCTCCTCGATGTTCGTGTAAACAGATTCTAGCGATTGCCGAATCCAGCTATTTTTTTCGCGACGACTTTCTTATCACTCCAGTTTTTGAGCTTTTTTACACCCCAAATAAAGAATGGCATGATAACCACGCTTAGTATCGCAGACCACACAGCCCAATGTTCTAATATAAAGTGCACGATAGCATATACGCGATCCGGAGAAACAGTGATGACTCTTGGGGGTTGGGGTACTTGCTTTAGCCCCTGACCTACACCATCGACATACAGCATGGGGGCTACGTAAAGGAGTAAATGAAGCGTCCCTGATTTTACCGGCATGACGCGCCAATCCCATTGTGTATATGTGTTCGCCACAAGAATCTGTTCATCTTTTCGACTAGCAGGGATATTGTCTATAGTGAACGCTTTTGGCTCCTGTGAATCTAACTTCATCGAGACCATGCAGGATACTTGAGTGTTTTCGATGATCACTGTTTTCCCATCAAGTCCACTGGTTATATGTGTGTCGGTACCACGGCTGAGGCGTGCAGACACGATATACGGTTGTCCTTGCCGCATTATGGTCGATGGCGTGAACACCAACTGGCCGTCGACAAGGTGCTGGCAGTCTCCCTTTACCACTTCCCGAATACCTGCTGTCTTCCTATGAGTCTTATGCGTTGTCTTCTTAGGCGAAGGCACAGATGATGGCAAAGAAGGCACAGATAATGGCGAAGAATCAACTGCGTGGAACCATAATAATTTAGTAGCGCCAATAATAAGTAGGGCAGTAAACAAGAACATAAGCATAAAGCGAAGCTGTAACGGTGATTTTCTCATTTACTTCACCAGTGAAATATTAGCGTTACTCTTTGCGGCTACGTTTCACTAATTATAATCCGGTTGCCAATACATGACCAGAGTTTATTGTCAACAACTGCCGCCAAACGACAAGCGCCCCTTGGTAGTCGTGCCTAAAAGTTACTTTTGACGTGCGCTACTGAAAATTCCTTTCGCACAATTGCCATCGAATAAGTATTGGCTTACGAAGTGGGCCGGCTATATACTCTTGATGCGTTTACCAATATGGCAGAGCTAGATGATTACGGTAATGCAGTGTGGCGCGAGTGCTTGACGCTATTTTGCGGCTAGGAAGCAGGCCACACCGGAACTGGTGGCGGAGACCGTGAATGCAACGGATGACATTGGCCACCGACCAGTGGAATCTTAAGAAAGCAGCTCTTCGGGCCGTTTTTACGCGCTTAATGCGGCTTCAGGCCAGCCTCCTGCCAGACGCGGTGCACGATATTCTTGCTGACACCCAAAGCGGCGGCCAGTTTGCGGCAACTCCAGTGGGTCGAACCATCCCGGGGCGGCTTGCGCGTGGCAGCCAGAATCCGCGCCCGCAGTCTGGGCGTCAGCAGCGAGGGCGGTCCGGAACACATTTATGTTTTTCCTGACTAATGGAGGGACGGCGCCCGGTCCAGTAACGCCTACTGGAGAATAGCCATTCCAGTAAACAGGTCGATAGATCCCGATAAACGCCCTTATATCAACGAATGGAGTAATTTCCGGTTGGTCGGCAATTTGGAAGGGAATCCGGTGCTGTGTTAACGAGATTAGTATGCCAAGTCGGCATGCTCCCGAATAACGCAGATAAACGCCGATAATGCTGATAATAAAGACCAAACCCAAGACACTGCAGGTCAGCTATGCACCACGAAGCATGAGAAATTCAGGGGCATTTGTGGCACTTGCTGACTAAATCAGACCGGAACAGTATTGTTTTCAGGAAGTCGTGAATGTTAATATAAGACTGGATCGGTACTATATCGATTACAGACTGGGAGCGACGAGGCATGTTTCGCGTCAACAAACTGACCGATTACGGCATTGTGCTGATGGCGCATGTTGCCCGCGCGCCCGAGCACAGCCTGCATTCGGCCAGCAGTCTGGCGGAGGAAACGCATCTGCCGCTCCCGACCGTGAGCAAGCTGCTGCGGCAACTCTCCGACCATCAGCTGCTGGTTTCACACCGCGGCGTGAAGGGCGGATACACCCTGCCGCGCGATGCCAGTGCGATTTCGCTGGCCGAAATTATTCTTGCGCTCGAGGGGCCAATCGGCTTTACCGAGTGCGGCACCGAGCCGGGAAGCTGCGAGATGGAGCCTTCCTGCGCGATCAAAGCCAATTCGCAAATGATTGGCGACGTTCTGCGCGAGGCGCTCGAAAAAGTAACGCTCAATGACCTGAACCATCGCCTGATGCAAACCGGCGTGGCGCAGATACACAGCGTAATCGTCCCCTCCATCAGCCTGGGACCACAAGGAGCATGATGACCACGATTAATCAGATTCAGGACCTGACCGACAAAGAATACAAATGGGGATTTGTGACCCCGGTAGAAGAAGACAGGCTGCCCAAGGGGCTAAGCGAAGACACCGTTCGCCTGATCTCGGCCAAAAAGAACGAGCCCGAGTTCATGCTGGAGTGGCGTCTGAAAGCCTATCGCTACTGGGCCACGCTCGAAGCCGACCAGGCGGAGCCGAAGTGGGCGAACGTGAAGTATCCGGCGATCAACTACCAGGACATCGTCTATTACTCCGCGCCCAAAAAGAAGCCGAATCTCGCGAGCCTGGATGAAGTCGATCCCGAAGTCCTGCGCACCTATGAAAAGCTGGGCATTCCGCTGCTTGAGCAGCAGCGCCTGGCCGGCGTGGCCGTGGACGCGGTGTTTGACAGTGTGTCCGTGGCGACCACCTTCAAGGACAAGCTGAGCGAAGTAGGCGTGATCTTCTGCTCGTTCTCCGAGGCCGTGCAGAACCATCCTGAGCTGGTGAAGAAGTACCTCGGCAGCGTGGTTCCCTACACCGACAATTTTTTCGCCGCGCTGAATGCCGCCGTCTTCAGTGACGGGTCGTTTGTTTATGTGCCCAAGGGCGTCCGCTGCCCCATGGAGCTTTCCACCTACTTCCGCATCAACGCGGCGGAGACCGGACAGTTCGAGCGCACGCTGATCGTGGCTGAAGAGGGCGCGTCGGTGAGCTACCTCGAAGGCTGCACCGCTCCTATCCGCGATGAGAATCAGTTGCACGCCGCCGTGGTGGAACTGGTGGCGCTGGACAATGCCAGCATTAAGTATTCAACGGTGCAGAACTGGTATCCGGGCGACAAGGACGGCAAGGGCGGGATTTACAACTTTGTGACCAAGCGCGGCAAGTGCCTGGGCAAAAATTCGAGGATTTCCTGGACGCAGGTAGAGACCGGCTCGGCCATTACCTGGAAGTATCCGAGCTGCATTCTGCAGGGCGATAACTCCGTGGGCGAGTTTTACTCCGTGGCCCTGACCAACAATCGCCAGCAGGCCGATACCGGCACCAAGATGATTCACATTGGCAAGAACACATCGAGCACGATTGTTTCCAAGGGAATCTCCGCCGGGTTTGGGCAGAACACCTATCGCGGCATGGTGAAAATTCTGAAAGGGGCAACGGGAGCGCGCAACTATACGCAGTGCGATTCACTGCTGATCGGCGACAAGTGCGGCGCGCATACGTTCCCGTATATCGAAGTGAAGAACCCGACCTCGCGCATGGAGCACGAGGCGTCCACTTCGAAGATCGGCGAAGACCAGATCTTTTATCTGCAGCAGCGCGGTATATCGAAGGAAGAAGCCGTTTCCATGATCATCAACGGCTTCTGCAAGCAGGTGTTCCGCGAGCTGCCCATGGAATTTGCGGTAGAAGCACAAAAACTGCTGAGCATCAGTCTTGAGGGGAGTGTTGGATAAGAAATGAGCATGCTGGAAATTAAAGACCTGCACGTCAGGGTAGACAACAACGAAATTTTGAAGGGGATCAACCTCACGGTGAATCCGGGCGAGGTGCACTCCATCATGGGCCCGAACGGCTCGGGCAAGAGCACGCTGGCCCAGGTGCTGGCCCGTCGCGAGAATTACGAGATCACCAAAGGCCAGATTCTCTTCAACGGCAAAGATCTGGCGGAGATGAAGCCGGAAGAAGCGGCCTGCGAAGGGCTGTTCCTGGCGTTCCAGTATCCGGTGGAGATTCCGGGCATCAGCAACGCGTACTTTTTGCGCGCTGCCGTGAACGCCGTGCGCAAATATCGCGGCGAAGACGAGCTGGACGCCATGGACTTTCTGCCTTTGGTGAAAGAAAAGATGCGTTTGCTGGAAATGGACGAGCGCTTTTTGAACCGTCCGGTGAACGAAGGCTTTTCCGGCGGCGAGAAGAAGCGCAATGAGATCGTGCAGATGGCGGTGCTTGAGCCAAAGCTCGCGGTGCTCGACGAAACCGATTCCGGCCTCGACATTGACGCGCTGAAGATCGTGTCCAAGGGCGTGAACACCATGCGCAGCCCCAATCGCGCCATGGTCCTGGTCACGCACTACCAGCGTTTGCTGAACTACATTGTGCCGGATTACGTCCACGTGCTGGTGAATGGCCGCATTGTGAAATCGGGCGGGCCGGAGTTGGCGCTGGAACTCGAAGACAAGGGCTACGCCTGGACCGAATCAGAACCCGTGGGCGCGGGACGCTAAGGAGCCGAAACAGACATGCCGAAGAGCGCAATCGTCCTCGACCCAGCGGCCCAGGGAACCACCCTGACGGAAGAAAAGTTCCCTCTGGCCTATCGCACGGAGTTTCACGACTTCAGCCAGCGCACCAGCGCGCAGGCTTCATGGCTGATCGCGCTGCGGCGCGAGGGCTATACCCGGTTTCAGGAAACCGGCTTTCCCACCACGCACGACGAAGACTGGCGATTCACCAACACCTCGCCCATAACGAAGACGCGGTTTCATCTCGCGAATGCGGATGATTCATCGGTGAGTGCCGAAGACCTGAAGCAGTTCGGCGTGGCGAATTTTGCCTGCTGCCTGGTGTTTGTGAATGGAAGATACTCGCCGAGGCTTTCGCGTATTCCCGCATTGCCCAAAGGGGTAAAGCTGGGTGGACTGGCGGAGCAGTTAGCCGCCAATGAAACTTACGTCGAGAACCATCTGGGAAAGTATCTTAACTTCCGCCGTGACGCCTTCGCGGCCCTGAACACTGCCTTTCTCGAAGACGGCGCTTCAATCTTTGTGCCACGCAACACCGTGGTGGAAGAGCCGATTTACGTGCTTTACATCTCGATCTCGGGCAAGGCGGCGCTGATGGACCATCCGCGCAACCTGATCGTGGCGGAAGCGGGCAGCCAGGCGACGATTGTGGAAGATTACGTTTCTTTGGACAGTAAGCTGACGAGTGAAGAACCGGCATTTTCCAATACCGCGACCGAACTGGTGGCGGGCGACAATGCCGTGATCAACCACGTAATGATCGTGCGCGAGAACCGGCAGACGAACAATATTTCCACTCTGCGCATCCAGCAGGAGCGCAGCAGTAACGTCTCTTCGCACTCCATTCTGCTGGGCGGAGGGCTGGTGCGTAACAACGTGCACCCCGTTCTCGGCGGCGAGGGCTGCGAATGCCTGATCAACGGTTTGTTCATGGGCAACGGAAGCCAGCATCTCGACAACTACATGCTGGTGGAGCATGCCAGCCCACACTGCAGCAGCCGGCAGTTCTATAACGGCATTTTGGCCGGGCAGTCGCATGGCGTGTTTCACGGCCGCATCATTGTCCACAAGGATGCGCAAAAGACCGACGCCAAGCAGACCAACCGCAACCTGCTGCTCTCCGACGATGCGCTGATCGATACCAAGCCGCAGCTTGAGATCTATGCCGACGACGTGAAGTGTACGCATGGCGCGACCATCGGCAAACTGGAAGCCGCGGCGCTCTTCTATGCCCGTTCACGCGGGCTGGACGAAGCTTCGGCCAGGCATCTGCTGTTGATGGCCTTTGCCAATGAATGCCTGGAGCGGATGAATGAAGGCGCGGTGCGCGACCACGTGGAGAAACTCATCGCCGAGGGTCTCCCGAACATTCCACAGACCGCGGAGAAAAACTCCGTTAGGCAGAGCTAAGAGGAGGCTGAAATGAGCGTCCTGGCTAAAACGCCGGTTGCCCACACCGGGCACCTCGGCGGTTATGACGTGCAGCGGATTCGCGAAGATTTCCCCATTCTTCATCAGATGGTGCACGGCAAGCCTTTGGTGTATCTGGACAACGCCGCCACCACGCAGAAGCCGGAAGCGGTGGTCCGCGCGATGGACGATTACTATCGCCACGACAATTCCAACGTCCATCGCGGCGTGCACCTGCTTTCCGAGCGCGCGACTGAGTCCTATGAAAAGTCGCGCCACTCGATTCAGCGCTTCCTCCATGCCGCCGATTCGAGCGAGATCGTGTTTGTGCGCGGGACCACCGAGGCCATCAATCTGGTGGTGCAGACTTATGGCCGCAAGAATGTCGGCGAAGGCGATGAAGTGGTCATCACCGCCATGGAGCACCACTCCAACATTGTTCCGTGGCAGATGCTGTGCGAGGAAAAGCGCGCCACTCTGCGCGTGGCTCCCATGAACGATCAGGGCGAGCTGCTGCTGAATGATTTTGAAAAGCTGCTGAACCCTAAAACAAAGATTGTCGCCGTCTCGCATCTTTCGAATGCTCTGGGCACGATCAATCCGGTGCGTGAAATTTGCCGGATGGCGCATCGGCACAACATTCCCGTTCTGGTGGATGGCGCGCAGGCAGCGCCGCGCACGCGCGTGGATGTGCAGGAACTGGACTGCGATTTCTACGCCCTCTCCGGCCATAAACTGTATGGCCCCACGGGAATCGGCGTGCTCTACGGCAAGAGCAAAGTGCTGGACGCCATGCCTCCGTGGCAGGGCGGCGGCGACATGATCGCCTCGGTGAGTTTTGAAAAAACGATCTATAACCGCCTGCCGTACAAGTTTGAAGCGGGCACGCCGGACATTGCCGGGGCCATTGGTCTGGGCGCCGCGGTGGAATATCTGGAAACGCTCGACCTGAAGAAGATCGAAGCGCACGAGCACGCTCTGCTCAAGTATGCAACCGAGCAGGTGGGCGCGATCCGTGGCATACGCCTCATCGGCACGGCCAAAGAAAAAGCTGGCGTGCTCTCCTTCGTGATGGATGGAATTCATCCGCACGACATTGGCACGATCCTCGACCATGAGGGCGTGGCCATCCGCACCGGACACCACTGCGCGCAACCGGTGATGACGCGCTTTAAAATTCCGGCAACGGCGCGGGCTTCCTTTGGGCTGTACAACACCACGGATGAAATCGACGCCCTGGTTGCGGGCATTAAAAAAGTTTCCGAGGTGCTGGCGTAATGGCGGACCTGCGCGATCTGTATCAGGAAGTAATTCTGGAGCACAGCAAGCGTCCGCGCAATTTTCGCGTGCCCCAGGGAGCGAACCGCAAAGCCGAAGGCTTTAATCCGCTGTGCGGCGACCACTTTACGGTCTATCTCGACGTGGATAACGGCGCCATCCGCGATATTGGCTTTGAAGGCGAGGGCTGCGCCATCTCCAAGGCATCGGCGTCCATGATGACGCAGATTCTCAAAGGCAAGACCACCGCCGAAGCCGGAGAGATGTTCGAAAAGTTTCACGCGCTGGTCACCGGCAAAAATGGCGTGCCGGAAGAACTGGGCAAACTGGCGGTATTTGCCGGAGTATCGGAATTTCCGGTACGCGTAAAATGCGCCTCTCTGGCGTGGCACGCGCTGCATGCCGCGCTCGAAGGCAAACAGGAGGCGGTCTCCACGGAATGAATACCAATCAGAAAATCGTTCTTACCCGCGATTGCCAGGCCACCACGGTCCCCGGCGGCAGTCCGTATTTTCTGCGCTCCGGCGGCACCGTAAGGCTCACGCAGGCGCTGGGCGGCAGCTTCACCGTGATGAATGACTCCGGTTACATCCTGCGCATCGAAGCCAATGATGCCGATGCCCTCGGCATGGAGCCAGCCGCCGCCACGGCCGAAGCCGAGCCGCAGGAGTTCAGTGAAAAGCTGGTGTGGGACGTGCTCAAGACCGTCTACGATCCGGAGATCCCGGTGAATGTGGTGGACCTTGGACTGATCTACGATTGCCGCATCACTGACTTTGAAGATGGCCACAAGCTCGACATCAAGATGACCATGACCGCTCCCGGCTGCGGCATGGGCGGCATTCTGAAAGCCGACATTGAGCGGCGCCTGGGAACTCTGCCCACGGTGCGCGCCGTCCAGGTGGATATTGTGCTGGATCCGCCGTGGCATCCGGGAAAAATGTCAGAAGCCGCCAAGCTGCAACTGGGGATGGATCTGGATAGCTCTCCGCTGCCAATGTACGGAAGAGAGTAAAGGAAATTGTGTTGGAGCACAGTCACTCTTGCCTGTGCTCCACAATCTTCAACCGGCATTCTCTTCTTACTACTTTTTTGCTCGTTCGCCCTTCTGAAATTTTTTCAAGGCTTGCAAAATTTGCGGGCCATACAGCTCCGTTTTTCGCTCGCCAAAACCGTGAACCTGGCGCAGGGCCTTGAGCGAATCAGGACGGATGCGGCACAGCTCTTCAAGCGACGTATCGTGCATGATTACAAATGCAGGCACGCCCTGTTTTTTGGCCGTATCGCTGCGCCATAGCCGGAGATACGTACGGAGATCATCGTCCGCCTCCGCGGCTGGAGTTGGCGACGGAAGCCTGACCCGCTGAGGCCGGCTGGCTTCCTCAACTGGTGGTGCGGGCTTGCCCCGCTGCCAGCGCGGCAATTCTTTGATCAGCCACTCCGGCGCGGATCCGCAGACGTCACACGCAGAACAGGTTTGCCACTTGGGAGTTTCGCCAAAGTGATTGCACACCTGAAGATGACGGCATTTTGCCGTCTCCACAAAGCGGCGAATCTGGTGGTAGCGCTCCCACGCCCGTTCTTTCTCGGCGGCATCGGAGATTTGGTCAACGAAGTAAGTCAGCAACCCGACATCGCGCTTTTGCCACAGCAGAATGCAGTCGGCGGGCTGGCCGTCACGACCAGCGCGTCCGGCTTCCTGGTAATACTGCTCCACCGATTTGGGCAGGGCCAGATGAATCACGGCGCGCACCGCGGCTTTGTTGATTCCCAGACCGAAGGCCAGCGTCCCCACCAGCACGGGGATTTCATCCGACATCCAGCGCTCCTGGTTTTGCCGGCGCATTTCGCTGTCCATTTTTCCGTGATACGGAATGGCGGGAATGCCCTCGCTGTTCAGGAACTCCGTCGTCTGCTCCACTTTGTTGATGGTGGGCGCGTACACGATCACGTTGCTGCCTGCGTAGACCTCGAGCGCGCGCAGCAGAAGATTCGGCTGCGTGTGCGCATCGCATTCTTTCACCAGGTAACGCAGGTTGGAGCGATGGAAGCTGGCAATGTACTTGTGCGGGCTGCGCAGGCGAAGCTGGTCGATGATGTCATGCCGTACCTGCCGCGTGGCGCTGGCGGTAAAAGCCGCAATCGGACTGCCGGGGAAATGTGCGCGCAAAGAGCTGAGCTGGCGGTAGTCCGGGCGAAATTCATGTCCCCACTCGGAAATGCAGTGCGCTTCATCTATGGCAAAGAACGCAACGGGAACACGCCGAAGCCAGGCAATGGTATCTTCGCGGGCCAGACGCTCCGGAGAAAGATACAGCAGGCGATATTGGCCTTCGGCGGCGTTGCGCGTGACCTGAAATTGTTCGCTGCCGGAAAGCGTGCTGTTGAGCACCGCCGCCGGAATGCCCATCTGTGCGAGCTGCGCCATCTGGTCCTGCATGAGCGCGATGAGCGGCGAAACCACCACCACGGTCTGCTTCGCGAGCATCGCGGCCGGAAGTTGATAGCACAGAGATTTTCCGCCGCCGGTAGGCATGACCACACAGGTGTCATGCCCGGCAGCCAGACTGGTAATGATTCTTTCCTGCAGCGGACGAAATGAATCGTAGCCCCAGTGGCGGCGAAGCACGTCCAGCGGTGCAGTCTGCGGCATCATTGTGATTGGCAGGGAAGTGGTTACGCCGGCTCCAGCTCAATCTTCTTAGCGTCACGATCCAGCCGGGTAATGCGAAACCCGCGCACCTGCCCGGTGCTCATGTTCGCCGGTTTCGCTTCGCCTGGTGAGCCGGAAGCGCCACCTTTCCACCGCGCATTCAGCATGGCGCTGAGCGAGGAAAGATCGGCCTTTCCCGTTTTTGCGGCTGGCTCAGGGGCCGGAGACTGCGTGGCAATTTTGCAAGTGGCCCGGACGCCCTCGCCCAATTCCACCTGGGCTCGTTCCCCCGAAACCTCGATTACGCGGCCCGTAACAACATCGCCTTCGGTATGGCTGGCAAGAAACTCGTCCAGATCGGTGGGAGCAAGCTGTTTGATGCTGAGGCGCAACTGGCGCTTCTCCTGGTCCACCGCCAGGATCAGGGCTTTCACTGTCTGCCCGTTCTTCACGACTTCGGTAGGATGCTCAATACGCTTCTCCGCGCTCAGCTCGCTGATGTGGACCATTCCTTCCACGCCTTCCGCGATTTGTACGAATGCGCCAAACTTCATCACATTGGTGACAGGGCCTTCCACCACGGAACCAACCGGGAACTTTTGCACTGCGTCGGCCCAGGGATCGCCCAGCGCCTGCTTCAGCCCCAGGGAAATTCGCCGCTCGGTCTGGTTCACGCCCAGAATCACGGCTTCCACCGTGTCACCGGTTTTCACCACGTCGCCGGGCTTGCGAACTTTCTTCGTCCACGCCATCTCGGAGATGTGAATCAGCCCTTCGATTCCCGGCGCCAGTTCCACGAACGCGCCAAAATCCATCAGACGAGTCACGGTGCCGCGCACACGCTCTCCGACTTTGTATTTCTCCGCCACCGCATCCCACGGATGCGCCAGCAGCTGCTTCATGCCCACTGAGATGCGCTGCTTCCCGGAATCGATCTTCAGGACCTTGACCTCGACCTGCTGGCCGGGAGTAAGCACGTCTTCAGGGCGCGCAATGCGGCTCCATGCCACATCGGATACATGCAGCAGCGCGTCCGCGCCGCCAATGTCGATAAAGGCCCCATATTCAGCCAGGCTGCGCACGGTGCCGGTCAGCGTATCGCCCTCTTTGATCTCGGCGTAGCGGCGCTCTTTCACGCCGCGCTCTTCCTCTTCCGCAACCACGCGGCGGTCCACCACCACATCTTCATCGGAGGAATCAAGTTTGATAATGCGGCAGCGAATCTCCTGCCCTACCAGCTTTTCCATTTCGGCGGCATCGCGTGCGCCGCTGCGCGATGCCGGCATGAACGCCCGCACTCCCACATCCACGCTCAGTCCGCCCTTCACTACGGCAGTGACCGTGGCGGCAATTGAGGATTTCTCCGCGAATGCTTTTTCGAGGGCGGTCCAGTCGGTAGGCTGTGCGATTTTGAAGCGCGAAAGCTCGTAATAGCCTTCCGGATTGCGCCCTTTTACCGTGACCAGCAGCTTGTCGCCCGGCTTCGCGGTCTCATTGGCCTGAAATGCGGTCAGGGGAAGAATTCCCTCGCTCTTGCGGCCAATATCGAGCAGCACCGAGTCTGCTGTGATCACAATGACCGTGGCTTCTATCTGCCGGGCAGCATCGTCGGAAGCGGCTTTCGGCAAACGGCTCTGCTCAAACTGCGAAAGAATGTCTTTGAAAGACTCTTGATTCTCGGTGATGGTCTGCGTGACGGTTTCTGATTCCGGAGTGTTTGGATCAAGCATGATAAATTTACGGGTTCCTGGATGAGCTTAAATAAGGATAACATTTGCGCCAGGTTTGCACTTTGGGAGCTGCGGGATTTGCAGGGGATCAGGCATAAAAAATCGGAAGTATGTACTTTACGCAACTGATGCGCGTATTCGCTGCCATGGCCCGCTCTGGCCAGATTCGCCGCGCGTTGTGGCCGATGTAACTGCGCAACGCTGAAGGGCGCGCACCCCGTGAGATTGGTTGACCACAATTCCCGCATAATCACTGATGAGCATTTCTCTTACAACGGCATCGGCGCTGAGTACGCTGGCGGTCATGTGAAGGTCTGCCACTCTGTCAAAGAAACGTCCGTGGCGACGTTCACGCGAACACCTCTGAAAGCTCATGCTCTCTCGTAAAGCGCGGCATCATGGGCGTTTATCACAACGTCAGCAGAGAGCACCTTAATCGTTATCTCTGGCATTTCGGCTTTCTCTGGAACAATCGCAAACTGAATGACGGCGAACGTAAGCGATGTGCATGCGCAGCGCCGAAGGAAAACGGCTGATGTACGTGCCTCTTTTACTTTTTCTACATCGAGATTAATGCCATCGAGGAGTTCGGCGCGCTTACATATGATCTCAGCGAACGAAAGATTGGAGCTTTTCAAGCAGTGGATAAATGCCGAAGTTGCCGGTTGATGTGTCTGCGTGTGTCGTATCGACCGATGAACGACAAGTTGTGTTTCGCAGTTTTTCATAAGAGGGATGATCGATTCAATTGATGATCCAGGCAAAGTCATGATTGCCAATGACGAAGGAAGCTCATTCATGTTGAATATTCATTGGCTGTTCCGTGACTCATATATCAATCGCGGAGTTGGCCGCTTTTAACGAAACATATAAGGGCACACTGAAATACAGAAAATTTGAGGCCGAATACATAAGCCCAATGCTGTTCATAAACAGACAGATTAGCGATGAGTGAAAGCTTGTAATTATTATTAAGGCAGTTAAACCGTCCGCCGTTCAGTGAAGGCGGTATCGGCGCTTTTTTAAATTACCGACAGTTGCGTAAAAGTACATACCTCCGTAAAAAATTAATCGTATTTAAAAAAAAGTCCCCCAAAAAGTCACGTTCCGGCGCGGGGAATTTATCCAATGGTTAATTATTTTCAATAGGGCAACCGATTCCGTTTTGGGAATTGGTTCCATATTGGAACATTTTTCATGATTTATATAACAACAAATTTACTTGCTTTCAGACTGACTTTTGTACTACCCTGCTTCCGGGAACAGAAATCTGCCCGGCCATATGATCTGTATGTATCACTTCAGTGAAGATGGTTTTATTATGAAACAAAAATTTTCGTCTTTCCACGGTTTCGTATCACTCAACATGTATCAGACCCCTGATATTTAGCCAGTTTCATTCTGGGCGGGCCGATCAATATTTTTTGAGAGGCTCTCATTATGGTTCTTTTAGTTCACCTTCATCTGTGAATTGCGGCAGAGCCTCAGCCAAAATGTACTCTTGCTATCAACTGCCACAAACTTAATCAGTTGACCGGTGCACTCCAAAAACGGGGAACCAGCTTCCCTGAGGCCATGAAAAAGTGGAATCTGGCTGATTGCAAATCAATGGTAAAAGCAAAACAGTGAAGGGAAAAAATATACCCTTCCGGGCCAGAAGAGTTAAAACCTGAAGTTTTTACGCCTCGAAGTTCGGGGCATCAGCCCTGCACAGTGTTGAAAGAGGGCAAGGTAATGCAGGGCCTTACGGCCGGGAGCTCCCCGGAGAATAAGGATGCGTGGGTTATGCAGCAGTTCGAAACAGCAACCAAAACAGCCAGTCAATATGATGTAGAAGTTCCATTCCGTGTCATGGACGTGATCCGGGCAGTGGAGAAAAAAGATTCAACGCTGGTCAATCAGTCGATCGTCAGTCTGATTGCCGATGCGGACCAGATTGGCTTGCCCAAACCTTTCCTGGCGAATACCAAACAAAGTCTCGATTCCGGAAACTGGGGCCACTTTGCCAAAGGGCTGCAGAACCTTGAATTTCTGGGCGAGGATGGCCGCTTCTTTCTGCTGGCTCCTTACACCACATCGCGCAAGGCCCAAAAAGAGACGGTCCTTAGCGCAATCTATGGCAGCCGCCTCGAACTCGGCGAAATTCCTCCCCTGCAACCCATTCTGCTGGATATGTTTGGAGCACTGAATGAGCCCATTCCCCACATGGTGCCAATTCTTGGCCATGCCGGCGCCGGCTGGTTTGCCGGAGAGTCGGGAGAGGCCTTCCTCGTACCGAACGGCTGGGCGGGTCTGCCGGACGGCGACGGGCCGGTGCTGAACAATATGTCCGAGCAGGTCTCCCGCGTCTCCGTGGCTTTCGAAGCCATCCGCACGGTTTTTGATGAAGCTTCAGCCAGTCTGCTGCTGAGCGTTTACACGCCGCAGTCCAGTTTGATGAAGGCGCTGAATGCCGAATATTCGTTCCATGAAGCGGGTCACGCCTCCGGTATCGGGCTGAACCATAAGCTGGCCGCCGGCGTACTTAATTCGACCTTATTCGGGGCCATAGAGGAGTGGCGCTCCGATGGCGTGGCCTTCGAGGCCGCCCGCCGCACGCTGCCCCAGGAGACGGTGGGAACGCTGATTGCCTCCAACTTCATCACCCGTTTCGGTATTGACGCACACCGCAAGGGCGGTCTGGATCTTGATACGGATGTGAACTCGGCTTTGCTGCTGTTCAACTCCCTGATTGATTCGGGCATGTTGAAGGTACATCCGAATGGACGGCTTGCGCTGGTGGATGCCACGTTCTCCGGCCTGGCTCGCGCCACCGAGATCATGAGCGCCTCGGCCATCGCGCTCACCCGCAAGGAAATGCAGCTGCCGGAGCCTCGGGCCATCTGGACTCTGTATCCTAATGCCATCACCGTTCCGGAGAGTGTCCGCCAGCTGTTCCGGCAAACCGTAATTACTCCATGTCTCGGACTCTATCGCGAATTGCGCTAGAGCTTTCTTAAACAGCAATGCAGGTCGCAATCGGCCACAAATTTTTTGCAGAGAATACAATAAAAAGATGAGATTTTCAATTCTGAGTGGGCCGTTTGCGATCTGCAGGCTGGATGCAACGGCCCCGGTTCCCGCATGGGCCAAAGACGGCAGTTTTTTGACCATCACCCGCACTCAAGACGAACTTTCCATCATCTGTGAGCAGGCCAGTGTCCCACCCGACACGAAAGCCGCCTGGGATTTTTCCTGTATCCAACTGGAAGGGCCTTTCGATTTTTCGGCCATTGGAATCCTCGAATCGTTCCTGGCGCCGCTGGCCAAAGCCGCCGTGCCGGTCTTCACCGTTTCAACGTATGACACGGACTGGATCCTGATTCAGGCCAAACACTGGGACAAAGGGCTCTCCGTTCTCACCAGCGCCGGACACGAGCTGGTAACTTAAATTTTGGCCAGCAGTCACGTCTCGGGATACCACAACATTGTCAAGCTGGCGTGACTGCAAGGCCAAAATCACTTAATCCTGGGCCGGGAGAGCAAAGCTGGCTCCCTGATGGAAGCATAATTGACTGCTGAAAAGCAGAGCTAGTGGCTGAAACGAACCGGTTTGGCGTGTAAACCGTTGATTTATATGGTGAGCGCGGCTGGATTCGAACCAGCGACCCACGCCTTAAAAGGGCGTTGCTCTACCAACTGAGCTACGCGCCCACATCTCTTTCATAATACCATTAGTACGGATATGTCAGGTACGAGAGCCCCACGCGCATGTGATGCAGCAGATGATCGGGCACGGTATGGGCAATGGCGAGGCCGGTTAACCCGTGCAAAATGCCCAGCAGGACGATTCTGCGGTAGCGGCGGAAAAGTTCGCTGAGCAACCAGCCGCCCGCGAATGTAACCGGAATCAGCACGGGATTGGGTATGTGGGCCAGGGCAAAAAGACTCGCCGTAAGAAACCCGGCAAGCACGCCGTTGGCGGTGGCATGTTCCAGGCGAGCAAAGAAAAATGCCTGCTGCAGATACTGCTGCACCACGGCCCAGAACAGATAAGCGGAAGCATGAAGCAGCGGCGTGACGATACCAAATTGCCGGTGCGCCGTGTTTACGGCTCCGGTATGGGCCAGCAGTACGCCGGCAAAAAACACCGGCGCGCAGAACAGCATGGCGGTGGCTTCAAACCGAGGCAGGCGGAAGTGGAATTCACAGGCTTCGCGGCGCACCGCCAGAATCGTGCACAACAGCAACCAGGCAGCGGTAGCCCAGAACCAGTATCGCTGCACGGGCCGTCTGCTCCACACGGTGACCTCGATCAGAATGAATCCAACCGCAACTTCCGCCACCGCGCTTCGTTTGCTTATCTGCATCTCGGCACAGAAATGATTCAGTTACTTGCATTGGATGCTGCTCTCTTTTACTTAGTTTTATTTTTTTAAAGAGAGGGGTTGCGCGGTCGCGAAGAAGGCCGGATTGAAGGCCCGTCAGGACAATGTAGCGGACGGTAGTTGATTCACAACACAAAAAGCAGCTCTTGCGAGCTGCTTTTTTGTGCTTATCCGTTCAAAGAGAGGAAGTCATACCTGCTAGAAGCGAATAATGGGGCCGCCCGTGAATTTAAAGTTGTGATTGGCGCCGTTGTCAAAGTAAATCTCGTCACCGGCCTCCAGACGAAGGCCAAACGGACCGGCGTTAAACTCTATACCGCCGCCCGGATAAAACACGCCATTGGTGTCGCCATCACGAATCGTGCCGATTTGGTTGGCAAACGTGCCGCCAGTAACGGGCCCGCCCACGCCAAAGTTCAGCAGCCCGCCCTTGAGTACAACGAACACACGCACCGGGCCGCGGGTCGTCTGAAATTTCGGGCCGAAAAGTCCGTGGATCAGCCGCAGGTTGGAACGGCTGGTATTGGTGATGCCGTTGGTGGTGATGGTTGCGGTCTGGCTGCGTTCAAAGTCGTAGGCCATTTCACCTTCCAGCGCGACCGCGGGACTCACATTGAATCCCACGCGTCCCCCTACGCCGAAGAGATTGGCTTTGGCAAACTGCAGCCGGGTGTAATCGAAAAATACGCCAAACTCGCCATGGTTTCTGTCATCCTGGGCTCGCGCGGTGGGCGACACAATGGCGAAGGTCAGCGCCAGCGCGGTCAAAATTGCGATACGTTTCATATTTACATACCTCTCCCATGCTTTGATTGAAAAGCTCCCAACCGTATTCTGAATGATCACTTCGGAATAGGAGCGGTTTGCTCCATACGATGCCCCTCCTCCAGACGGGGTGGGCTGGAATAATTCTTTCCCAATACGGTTCTGTCATATGCGGCATTGCGGCATCAAATCAGCATTGGATTTTTTTGTCACAGCAGCAAGACAGGAGACAACCCATGGCTCACGGTACCCTGGACATCATGAAACTGGATGGCCGACCCACCACTTACCAAATCATGTTTGAAGAAAATTCCGGCGGCACGTTCGTGGCGCGCGTAACGGACCAGGAACTGCTGCCCTTCCTGCATGGGGAGATGCGAGTGGATATCCCAGTGGCTGAAAACGCGGTCCAACTCGCTCGAATCGAGGAGCGTGTCCGCCTTGGCGGTGTTTCTCTGGATGAAAATGATCTGCACGCGGTCATGGATTATATGGAAGCAGAGGTTTAACTGGCGCCATCGGTTACGGCAAGACCAGATTGAATCACTCCGCTAACAGCGCCGAACGGGAATGGTTCGGCGCTGCCGTAATTCTTAGCCGGCGGGCGGATGCTGTCATCTGGGTTACTCAGTGGTAAAAACTTTCTCGGCTTTCGCACCCAGTTTCACCCGCAGATCGGCGGCGATCTGCCCTCCGTGAAAGCGCCCGTTCTCAATAAAAATCTCACTCGTCCGTGAGCCCGCCACGATCACACCTGCCACGTAGATTCCAGGGACGTTGCTCTCAAACGTCAATGGATTGCAAGCCGGACGCAGTTCCGGCTCGGTCAGTTCCATGCCCAGTTTTCTCAGGAAATCGTAGTCCGGATGATATCCGGTTAGCGCAAAAACAAAATCGTTTTTAAGAACCTTTTCCCCCTCGGGAGTCTTAATGCGCACCGTTTCCGGCAGTATCTCTTCGACGCTGGTATTGAACCAGGCGGTAATCTCACCATTGGCAATGCGGTTTTCAATGTCCGGTTTGATCCAGTACTTCACGTTTTTGTGGATTTCCGGGCCGCGATGCACCAGGGTGACGCGCGCGCCGCGCCGCCAGAGCTCCAGCGCGGCAATGGCCGCCGAATTTTTCGCTCCGATCACCAGCACGTCCGCGTCGTAATACGGATGCGGTTCGTTGTAATAGTGCATCACTTTGGGTAAGTCCTCGCCGGAAATGGCGAGAGGGTTGGGCAAATCGTAATAGCCGGTCGCGACAACGATCTTCTTTGTCGCGTAGTCGTGCTGCCTGCCATTTTGGTCGGTGGCTCGGACAAGGAATGCTTCGTCCCCGCCGGTAACGTCCGTCACGTTCTGATACTGGCGGACCTCCAGGTGATAATGATCGGCCACCTTGCGGTAGTACTCGAGCGCCTCATTGCGGTTCGGCTTTTGACTGGCGGTGCTGAACGGGATGTAGCCAATCTCCAGCAGCTCCGGCGTGGTAAAGAAAACCATGTTCGCCGGATAGTGAAACAGCGAGTTGACCAGGCAGCCCTTGTCCACCAGTACGGCGGAAAAGCCTGCCCGCTGCGCTTCAATCGCGCAGGCCATGCCGGTTGGGCCGGCGCCGATCACAAGCACATCAAACGAGCTGGTTTGTGCTGGCATAACGATAAGAATCTATTCTAAATGCCACGGATTTTTGCTACCCTCGCGCTATGCCAAAAAAGTTATTTGTGGTTCTCGCCATCCTGCTGCCATCGCTCTCACTGCTCCTGTCCTGCAGACAGGCCGAAGAGCCAAGACCGCTCTACTACACGCGCGCGATCGACAAAAACGATCTTTCCGAGCGCACCCTGCGGGAGCTGCAGCTCATGCGCAACACGATTTATGCCCGTGCCGGAAACAAGTTCCGCAAGAAATGGCTGAACGATTACTTTTCCGCCCAGCCGTGGTACCACCCGCTCGACAAAATGGATGAAAGCAAGCTCACCGACCTCGACAGGAAAAACGCGGAGGCCATCGCCCGGTACGACGCCGGCATTTCGCGCAGCCTGCTCATCGACATGCAGAGCGAGCTTACGGCAAAAAATCCCAAAAAACCTGAAGACCGCATCGAAATGCGACTGATTGCCATCCGCCTGGGCAAATGGGTGGGCTCGGACGAAGACCAGCCCACGGCGCTCGAAGACCCGCGGCTTTTGGACCGGCAACTCACGGTGGACGAGCTCAGGGACTTTTCCCGCCGCGATCTGCGTCTGCTGCGCAATCTGATTTATGCGCGACGCGGAAAGCCGTTCCAGTCGGAAGTGCTGCGCAGTTATTTCGAGGCCGTGGAATGGTACAAGCCCGACCCAAAATTCACCGATGCGCGACTTACGCCCATGGATAAGCGCAACATCAACGTCATCCTCAGCGTGGAGAACCAGCTGGGCGGTCCGCTGACCGATTATCAAAACAAGAAAGAAGACGGCTGGTTCGCGCGGGCTTGATAGGTTGTTTTCGCGTCCCGGTCGGGACGCTCAAAACGAAGCGGAATTGCCATGGCGCGTGAGTTTCGCGCTGTCAATGGCTTCCAGCAGATCGAAAACTCCGTCAGGGTCGGCACTCGGCAGCGCCGGGCGATTGTTGAGTCCGGCCCGCAACGGAAGCACGTCTGCCGTAATCACCTTCCCTGGTTTCACCCGGAGCCGCAAAAGAAAGGCGTCTTCTTCTTCGGTGCAGTCGCAGGCAAAGGCCACATTGCCCAGACCCCAGGCAATCACGGTGTCACCCCGGCGCTCGACCGGCCCAACGGCATGGGCGCCATGGGAGGCAATTACTTTGGCCCCAGCGTTATAAGCAATGTCCACGGCCTGGCGCAGCTCCGGACGCGGCAGGTAAGAAACCGGCCCGGTGACATGAAACGTGGCGATCAGTAAATCCGCCTGGCGGCGCGCCGCCACCAGGTCAGACTGCAAATTCGGCGGGACGCCATTGGTGAGATCGTGCGCGGTAATGGCAATCGATACGCCATTGATTTTCAACAGGGCCGCCCCCGCGGGCCCGCCCGCGGGAAGAAAGCCGAGCGCCCGCAAAATATCCATACTCTTACGCGGGCCATTCGGATCAAGGTCCAGGGCATGATTATTGGCAATACCGGCCACGCGCACCCCAATGTCCGCGAGTTCGTTCACGGCCTGCGGCGAATTCCACAAAACAAAATTGCCTGCCCCCGGCGCGGGCGCTACCGCTCCTTCCAGATTGATAATGCCCGCGGCCCCCGAAACCATGGCCGCTATGCCCTGCAACTGCGTGTGGCCGCCATCGCCCAGATTCACATCGCCCCCCAGCCAAATTTCCGCCTCGCGGGGAGGCCGCTCATGCCGTTTGCAGGAGAGAGTCACGGCCATGGCCACAGCCGTGATCGCGGCGGCCAGCGCACGCAGCCGGACGTACGGCGTCGCGCAAACGGCAAATAGTGGCAGTCGCCTGATCATCGGTACCCCATGAACTTTGACCCGAGCATTCAGCTACTATCGCATACCAGCATTTACTTTTGATGTCTGAATGTTTGGCCAGCTCCACCTGGCCATGCAATCACCGTCCGGTAGCCACGGGCTTGTTATAATTCTGAGTTTTGCTCAAAGAGGAAATGTATATGCCCACTGCACAGCAGGTACGCTCCGAAAAAGACTCGATTGGCGTCAAAGAGATTCCCGCGGATGTCTATTATGGCGTCCAGACCGCGCGCGCCGTTGAAAATTATCCTATATCCGGACTGCGCGCCCATCCCGCGCTGATTCGCGCCATCGGTATGGTGAAATGCGCGGCCGCCGAGGCCAGCAAATCGCTCGGTCTGGTGGATGAAAAGCGCGCCGACGCCATTATGCAGGCGGCCAAAGAAGTGATCGACGGCAAGTGGAACCAGTCGTTCGTGGTCGACGTTTTTCAGGCGGGCGCCGGCGTGAGTTTTCACATGAACTCGAATGAAGTCATCGCCAATCGCGCCACCGAGATCATGGGCGGCAAGCTGGGCGAGTACACCGTCCATCCCAATGACCATGTAAATTACGGCCAGTCCACCAATGACGTTTTCCCCACCAGCATGAGATTAAGCACTCTGCTGGAGCTCGAAAATCTCTATCCCGTTCTCGAATGCTTGGCTGCTTCATTCGAAGCCAAAGGCAAAGAATTTCACCACATCATGAAGTCGGGCCGCACGCATATGCAGGACGCAGTCCCCATGCGTTTGGGCCAGGAGTTCGCCGCCTATGGCATGGCCATACGCAAATCCATCGGCAGCATCCGCCATGCCGCGGATTCTCTGCGCGAGCTGGGACTGGGCGGCTCCGCCGTGGGTACCGGTATCAACACGCATCCGCAGTACCGCGAAAGGGCCGTTGCCGCGCTGGCCCGCATCTCCGGACAAAAACTGGTTCCAGCCTCGGACATGCGCTGGGCCATGCAGTCGAACGCCTGCATGGCGGAGGTTTCCGGCGCGCTGCGCACTCTGGCGCTGGAGATCATTCGTATATCCACCGATTTGCGCCTCCTCGCTTCCGGCCCGAACACGGGATTTTTCGAAATCAATCTTCCCGCCCTGCAGCCTGGCTCTTCCATCATGCCCGGCAAGGTGAACCCGGTGATGCCGGAACTGGCGGCCATGGTGGCGTTTCAGGTCATCGGCAATGATACGGCCGTGGCCTTCGCGGTACAGGCCGGTCAGCTCGAACTGAACGTCATGATGCCCACTATGGCCTACAGCGTTCTGCAGTCGATTACGATTCTGGCCAACATG
>Ga0070730_10001532_pt1 | contig 22208 bp, 21 predicted proteins | sample Coa_R1_3_FD_66447 | JGI IMG/M metagenome (GOLD analysis project Ga0070730, IMG submission 66447) | Surface soil microbial communities from Centralia Pennsylvania, which are recovering from an underground coalmine fire - Coalmine... | ecosystem: Environmental > Terrestrial > Soil > Unclassified ... | reverse complement strand
TCGCCGTAGTCCCTGGTGTCCAGGCCACGCTCGCGCATCACCTCGGTGACGCCAAGGTCCCACTGGCGGCATTCCTCGGACACGAACGAGGGGACGAACGTCACCATGCACACACCGCCGCCATCGGCCATGCTGGCCAGGACGTCGTCGGGCACGTTGCGGGGGTGGTCGCAGATGGCGCGGGCGCTGGAGTGCGAGAAGATGACCGGTCCCCGGGCGGCGGCCAGCGCGTCGCGCATGGTCGGGGCGGCGGTGTGCGAGAGGTCGACCAGCATGCCCAGGCGCTGCATCTCGGCCACCACCTCGCGGCCGAAATCGGTCAGGCCGCCTGCCGCGGGATCGTCGGTGGCCGAGTCGGCCCAGGGGACGTTGTCGTTGTGGGTGAGGGTCATGTACCGGACGCCCAGGGCGTACAGCGAGCGGAGGACGCCGAGTGAGCAGCCGATGGAGTGGCCACCCTCGGCGCCGAGCAGGGAGGCCACCTTTCCGGCGGCCATGACCCTTTCTACGTCGTCTGCGGTGCCGGCGAACTCGAGCGAGTCCGGGTACTGGCCGATCATCCGGCGGGCCAGGTCGACTTGCTCCAGCGTGGTGGCCACCGCGCTGTCACCTTGCAGGCTGGATGGCACGAACACCGACCAGAACTGCGCTCCCACCCGGCCGGCCCGCAGGCGGGGCAGGTCGGTGTGAGTGCCGGAGCTTCCCGCAGTCAGGTCTACCGCGTCCAGCCCGAGGTTACGCAGCGCCCAGGGCAGGTCGTTGTGGCCATCCAGGACGGGGGAGCGGGTGAGCAGGTCCCGGGCACGGTCGAGTTCGCTGGTCATCTCGCAAGAATTGCAGTTCCGTCCGGTTGACCGCCACTCCAAATCAACCCGGTCAACCGCTCGGCGGCCTGTCCGCGCGGTCTGCCGCTGAACCGTCGCCCGTATGACGTGGGGCCGGCCGCTGCCCCGCCTCAGGCCCGGCCGTCTGCGCCGGATGGGGCTCGTGAGCCTGGCAGTCGGGGCCGCTGCGGCCGATCGACAGCAACTGCTGGGGGGCATGGTCGACCTGCAGGGTCGTGTGCTTGATGTGGTAGGTGTCTTCGAGCAGGCGCTCCAGGTCGACCCGCACGGCGTGGCAGTCCAGGCCCGGGCCGACCAGGACGTGGGCCGACGCGGCCGGCATGCCGGAGGTGATCGTCCAGACGTGCAGGTCGTGTACCTCGGCCACGCCGCCGCGGGAAGCCATGGCCTTGCCGATGGTCTCGGGGGACAGCCCGGCCGGGGCCGCTTCCAGGAAGATTCTGCCCGATTCGCGGACCAGGCCGCCGCCTGCCTTGGCCATCAGCACCACGACTACCAGCGAGGCGATCGCGTCCGCCCGGTCGAACCCGGTGGTGATCATGATGATGCCGGCGATCGCCGTGGCGATGAAGGCGTATGCGTCGGTGACGATGTGCTTGAACGCACCTTCCACGTTGAGGCTGGTCCGGTCCGCCCTGGCGGTGAGCTGCGCCGCTGCGGCGTTGATCACGATGCCGGCCAGGGCGGTGCCGAGCACCGGCCAGCCGGCCACGGCCGGGGGATGGATGAGGCGGCGGACCGCCTCGTAGGTCAGCCATACCGACAGCAGCAGCAGCGTGATGCCGTTCGCCTGGGCCGACAGGATCTCCGTCCGCCGCAGGCCATAGGTGTACCCGCCGGTGGGTGGCCGGGCCGACAGCCGAATCGCGGTGATCGCGAGCGCGATCGAGGCGGCGTCGGTGAGCATGTGAACGGCGTCCGAGATGAGAGCCAGCGAATGTGCCAGCAGCCCGATCGCGACCTCGGCGATCATGAAGGCGGCGATCAGCCCGAGCGCCCCGGCCAGGTATCCAGGACCGCTTTCACGGCCGGAGTGCGCCGCTCCGGTGCTCATGCCCCCTGCATACCCGATTACGCCGGCTTCTTGCGGGTCGTCCGGCGCGTCGTGCCCGAAGCGGCGGAACCGCGCGCCTTGCCGTCCGAGGCCGCCGTCTTGGCTGAGCCCCGGGACGTGGTCCGCCTGGCCGGCGTCTTCTCCCCGGCAGGCTCGTCATCCGCCTGCCGTCCCTTGCCCGCGGCCTTCCCGGCCCGCTTCTCCTTGGCCGCCTGCACGTTCGCCCGCAGCGCCTCGACCAGGTCGATGACGTCACCACCCGTGTCCTGTGGCTCGATCCCGGCGATCTCGCGGCCGGCCACCTTGGCCTCGACCAGTTCCTCGACCGCGGCCTTGTACTCGTCGGTGTACTGGGACGGGTCGAAGTCGGCGGCCAGCGAATCAATATAGCTGCTGGCCATCGCGACTTCCTGCTTGCGCACGCTGACCTCGGTCTGTGGGGCAAGCTCCGCCGCGTCGCGGACCTCCTCCGGCCACAGCAGGGTGTGGACCACGAGAACGTCGCCCATGGCCCGCAGCACGCCCAGCGCCTCCCGCGAGCGCAGAGTGACCTTCACGATGGCGACCCTGTCGCTGTCGGCCAGCGTGTCGCGCATCAGCACGTAGGGTTTCGCCGCGGACTTGTCGGGCTCGGCATAGTAGGCCTTGCTGTACAGCATCGGGTCGATCTGGCTGGCCGGCACGAACTCCAGGACGTCGATCTCCTTGGAGGAAGCCAGCGGCAGGTTGGAGAAGTCCTCGTCGGACAGGACTACCATCTCGCCGCCGGGCAGCTCATAGCCCTTGGCTATCTCGCTGTAGGGGACCTCTTCGCCGTCCAGCTCGCAGATCCGCTTGTACCGGATCCGGCCGCCGTCGGCCTCGTGCACCTGCCTGAAGGACACATCGTGCGCCTCGGTCGCCGTGTACAGCTTCACCGGAATCGACACCAGGCCGAATGAGATCGTTCCCCGCCAGATCGCACGCATACTGCCAGGATAAGCGCAGGTAGGCAGGGTGGGAGGGGGCACCTCCCGGCGGCGGCGCCCGACCTGCCGCTGGTCACGCTGCGATCGTCCCCTGATACGTTCGAGCCTGTCCGGCGCGACCGCAGACAACAATCGAGGACTGCCGATGACCGAGGTCCCATCCGGTGACCGGTTTCTCACCATGCCCGGCACGACGCTGATGCAGCTCACGGTCATCGAGTCGGCCCGGGTGACGCCGAACATGCAGCGTCTCCAGCTCACCGCGCCCGAACTTGCCGGCTTCGGCTACCTGCCGGGGCAGGACGTGATGCTGATGGTCGCCGGGGACGCCGGCCGGCCGGTGCGCCGGCGGTACACGATCCGCGCGCTCGACCACGCCAGCCGGCGTCTCACCCTCGACATCGTCCGGCATGCCGATGGCCCGGGCGAGCGCTGGGTTCGCGCGGCCGTCCCCGGCGTCACCGTGCAGGGCATCGGCCCGCGCGGCAAGATCAGTCCCAACCCGGAGGCGGACTGGCACCTGTTCATCGCCGACGAGTCGGGCTTGGCCGCGGTCTTCTCCATGGCCGAGTCGCTGCCGCCGCAGGCGTCGGCGACGATCATCCTGGAGGTTCCCGAACCCGGCGACGAACAGCCACTCAAGGCGGCCGCCGACGTTCAGCTCAACTGGCTGCACCGGCTGGCCAGCAGGCCCCCCGGCACCCCGGATGCGCTGGTCGAGGCCGTGCGGTCGGTGGCCATCCCGGCCGGCCGGCCGCACGCCTACCTGATCGGCGAGGCCCACGTGGTGCTGGCCCTGCGCGAGACCCTGGAACTGCGCGGGTTCGGCGCGTCGCACATGTCGCCAAAGGCCTACTGGGGCCGCGGCAAGGCCAACGCCAGCCACGGCGAACCACCCACAGACGGCTGACCTCCTCGGGACTACCCTGCCGTACGAGCTGTGCTCTATTTGAGCTTCGGGTTCTTCAAAGAACTCGCTTCGGTTCTGTGGTCGCCGCTTGCACCATGTCTCAGTGAAGTTACGGTTCTTCAAGAAACCCAATGCGGCTGCCACGGTGCCACCTGCACCGGCACTCGGGCAGGCCAAAATCGCCTGCCCTCCCTGGCCGGTCTCGAAGAACCTCCACCGGCACTCGGGCAGGCCAAAAATCACCTACCCTCGCTAGGCGGTTTTGAAGAACCCTCGCGGGGCGTAGGCTTCATGGCCTGCCGATGGGCACGGGTAGTTCGCGGGAGGAGACGGCAATGGCCGAGGTTGTCCGGGCCGCCTTGATCCAGCAGCGCTGGACGGGCGACAAGGAATCGATGATCAGCACGGCGGTCGAGCATGTCAGGTCGGCGGCATCGGCCGGAGCGCAGGTCGTATGCCTGCAGGAACTCTTCTATGGTCCGTACTTCTGCCAGGTCCAGGACGCCGACTACTACTCCTACACCGAGGCGATCCCGGACGGCCCGACCACCAAGCTCATGCAGGATCTGGCCAGGCAGCACGGCATCGTCCTCATCGTGCCGATGTACGAGGAAGAGCAGCCCGGCATCTACTACAACACCGCGGCCGTGATCGACGCCGACGGCAGCTACCTCGGCAAGCACCGCAAGAACCACATTCCGCAGGTCAAGGGCTTCTGGGAGAAGTTCTACTTCCGCCCGGGCAACCTCGGCTACCCGGTGTTCGACACCGCCGTGGGCAAGATCGGCGTCTACATCTGCTACGAGCGGCACTTCCCCGAGGGGTGGCGCGCGCTCGGCCTCGGCGGCGCCCGCATCGTCTTCAACCCGTCGGCGACCAGCCGTGGCCTGTCGGAGTACCTGTGGCGGCTCGAACAGACCGCGGCGGCGGTGGCCAACGAGTACTTCGTCGGCACGATCAACCGGGTCGGCATCGAGCCGCTCGGCGACAACGACTTCTACGGCCAGTCCTACTTCGCCAGCCCCCGCGGCCAGCTCATCGGCGAGGCCGGGTCGGACAGCGAGGACGAGGTCATCGTCCGCGACCTGGACATGGGCCTGCTGGCCGAGGTCCGCGACCTGTGGGCGTTCTACCGGGATCGCCGCCCGGACAGCTACGGCCCGCTGGTCCAGCCGTAACGGGAGAGTGTCATGAGCATCCTGATCAGCGGCGGCACGGTCGTGACCGCGACCGGCGTGATGGCCGCCGATGTGCTTGTCGACGGTGAAAGGGTTTCCGCTCTCTTTACCCGAGAGGGCATTTTGACGGCGTCAGCCGGTGCACCGGTGATGCCGGGCCCGGGTGCCAGCATCCCCCGTGCCGATCGCGTGATCGACGCTACCGGTAAATATGTGCTCCCCGGCGGCATCGACGTGCACACGCACATGGAGATGCCGTTCGGTGGCACGTTCTCGGCGGACACCTTCGAGACCGGCACCAGGGCGGCCGCCTGGGGCGGCACCACCACGATCATCGACTTCGCCGTGCAGGCCAAGGGCACATCCCTGCTGGCCACGCTGGACAAGTGGCATCAGAAGGCGGACGGTAACTGCGCCATCGACTACGGCTTCCACATGATCATCTCTGACGTCAACGAGATGTCGCTCAAGGAGATGGACGCGTGCATCGAGGCCGGGGTCAACAGCTTCAAGATGTTCATGGCCTATCCGGGCGTGTTCTACGCGACCGACGGCGAGATCCTCATCGCGATGCAGCAGGCCGCCCAGTCCGGTGCCACGATCATGATGCACGCCGAGAACGGCATCGCCATCGACCAGCTCGTCGCCCAGGCCCTCGCCGCCGGCCAGACCGAGCCGGTGCAGCACGGCCTGACCAGGCCGCCCGAGCTGGAGGGTGAGGCGACCTCCCGGGCGATCACGCTGGCCAAGGTCGCCCACACACCGCTCTACATCGTCCACCTGTCGGCGATCCACGCGCTGACCGCCGTGACGGAGGCCAGGGACGCCGGGCAGAACGTGTTCGCCGAAACCTGCCCGCAATATCTCTATCTGTCCCTCGAGGATCTGGCCAAGCCCGGCTTCGAGGGAGCGAAATACGTCGCCTCGCCGCCGCTGCGCCCGCCGCCGCACCAGCAGACGCTGTGGCAGGGCCTGCGCACCAACGACCTGTCGGTGGTGTCCACCGACCACTGCCCGTTCTGCTTCAAGGAGCAGAAGGAGCTCGGCATCGGCGACTTCTCCAAGATTCCCAATGGGATCCCCGGCGTGGAACACCGGATGGACCTGCTGCACCAGGGCGTGGCCACCGGCCAGCTCTCGCTGCCCCGCTGGGTCGAGGTCTGCTCCACGACCCCGGCCAGGATGTTCGGCCTCTACCCGCGCAAGGGTGTCATCCAGCCAGGCAGCGACGCCGACATCGTGATCTACAACCCCACGGCCAAGCAGACCCTGTCGGTGGCGACCCACCACATGAACGTGGACTACTCCGCCTACGAGGGCCTGCAGATCACCGGCAAGGTGGAAACCACCCTCTCCCGGGGCCGGGTGATCGTAGACGCGGGCGAGTACCACGGCGCTCCCGGACACGGCCAGTTCCTCAAGCGCGACCTCTGCCAGTACCTCCGTTAGGGGGTTCGCGTTGCTGTCTCATCCAGCGCTCGCATGGTCAACTCGGGGCGCGGTTGGGCGGCGCTTGCACATGCTTCACATGGTTCACAGGCATCACTGATTAGGGGGATGCGGGATGGAGTTCGGGCTTGTTTTGCAGACCGACCCGCCGGCCGATCGCGTCATCGAACGAATGCGCGTGGCCGAGGACATCGGCTTCCGTTACGGCTGGACGTTCGACTCGCACGTGCTGTGGCAGGAACCGTTCGTCATCTACTCGCGGATCCTCGCCGCTACGAAATCCCTGACCGTCGGTCCCATGGTCACCAATCCCGGGACCAGAGACTGGTCCGTCATCGCCAGCCTGTTCGCCACCCTGAACGACATGTACGGCAACCGCACGGTCTGCGGCATCGGCCGGGGTGACTCCGCCCGCCGGGTCATCGGCCAGAAACCCAACTCCCTGGCCACCATGTCCGAAGCCATGCGCGTCATCAAGGACCTGGCCGAAGGCCGCGAGGCCACCCACCACGGCATCACCATCAAGATCCCCTGGGTCCGCAACGGCAAGCTGGAAATATGGATGGCCGCCTACGGCCCCAAAGCCCTCAAGCTGGTAGGCGAGCAAGCCGACGGCTTCATCCTCCAAACCGCCGACCTGGACATAGCCCGCTGGACCATCGGCAGCGTCCATCAAGCCGCCAAAGAAGCAGGCCGCGACCCGGCACAGATCACCATCTGCGTAGCCGCCCCCGCCTACATAGGCACCGACCTCGCCCACCAGCGCGACCAGCTTCGCTGGTTCGGCGGCATGGTAGGCAACCACGTGGCCGACCTGGTAGCCCGATACGGCACCAACGGCCCCGTCCCCACCGCCCTCACCGACTACATCGCCGGCCGCCAGGGCTACGACTACTCCCACCACGGCCGGGCCGGCAACCCCTCCACCGACTTCGTCCCCGATGACATAGTCGACCGCTTCTGCCTCCTGGGCCCCCCTTCGGCCCACATCGATCGCCTGACCGAACTGGCTACCCTCGGCGTGGACAACTTCTCCCTGTACCTGATGCACGACCAGGCCGCCGAAACCCTCGCCAGCTACGGCAACGACATCATCCCGGTCTTCGCTTAAAACGCGATCACGCGCCCGCCAGCGCGATTCGGTCAAGAAGGCAGGACATCATGAGGGTGGACGAGGGTTACATCGACGTTCCCGGCGGCCGGGTCTGGTACCGCTCGGCCGGCGAGGGCGGGACGCCGCTGCTGTGCCTGCACGGCGGCCCGGGTTTCACCCACAACTACCTGGACCCGCTGGAAGCGCTGGCCGATCGCCGTCGGGTGATCTTCTACGACCAGCTCGGCTGCGGGAAGTCCGACATCCCGGACGATCTCCGCCTGTGGACGGTGGACCGCTTCGTCGAAGAGGTGGCCGTGGTGCGGGCCGCGCTGGGGCTGGACCGCCTGCACCTGTTCGGCAGCTCGTGGGGCGGCATGCTGGCCATGCAGTATGTGCTCGACCGCCGTCCGGACCTGGTCAGCCTGACGCTGTGCGGGAGCCCGGCCAGTATGACCCGGTGGGTCAAGGACTGCGAAGAACTGCTTCAAGAAGAGCCTGGCGAAGTGCGCCAGGTGATCCGCCAGCATGAGGCGGACGGGTTCACCGCCTGCCCGGAGTACCAGTCGGCGATCCTTGGCTTCTACCGTAAACACGTCTGCCGCCTGTCACCCTGGCCGGCCGGCCTGGAGCGTTCCTACGCCGAAGCCGGTTACACCGTCTACAACGCGATGAACGGGCCGAGCGAGTTCACCGTGACCGGCACCCTCAAGACCTGGGACATCATGGACCGCCTGGGTGAGATCACCGTCCAGACCCTGCTGGTCGGCGGGCGCCACGACGAATGCCGCCCGTCCCATCTGGAGGAAATGCACCGCCGGATCGGCAACTCCCAGCTCGCCATCATCGAGGACGCTTCCCACCTCTGCTTCGCCGAACAGCCGGAGCAGTTCAACGCCCTGATCAACACCTTCCTCGACCGCACGGAAGCAGGCTCGTAACCGGCGGCCAAGCCAAACCGGCGGGCGGCGGCCCGGGTGACCACCGCCCGAATTGCGGGCTTCGAATGCTCATACGGCACGGGCGGGATGCGGCTGCCAGCGGATGTGGGCGACGGTGGCGTCGTCGTGCTGTTTGTGGTGGGGGTGAGGATAGGCACGTTCGGCCGCGCGCAGCAGGCCGAGCAGGGCGGCCGGGCCCGACTCGCGCAGCCTCGCCAGGATGTCCGGCCAGCGGTAGCCGTACCAGTCGGCTAGCCGGGTTGCCCCGTCGGTGAACAGCGCCACGTCGGTCACCGAGTCCAGGCCGGCCGCTCCCTGGATGGCGTGATGGGGAGCAGCCGGGTCGGTGCTCGCCACCCAGAACCCGCCGGGCTTGTTGCGCCAGGCCCTGACCTGCTCCGGTCTGTACGGCCTGCGGCCTGGCAACCTGGCGAGCCGGTCGTCGGCGAGCAGGGTGAGCCGGCCCCCGGGATGCGCCAGCAGGATGGGGGAATCGCACAGCACCAGGTACTCGAGTACTGCGTTGCGGACCCGGGCCACCGCCAGGGTGGACGAGGGACTGTCCGGGTTGGCCAGGTCGCAGGTGCCCGCATGGGCGTCGCGAACCTCAGCGATCGCGCTGGCCACCAGTTGTGCCAGGCCATCAGGGCCGGCTGTGGTCAGCCTCGCGGCGAGGGCCGCCGCGAGCCGGCGGACCAGCCACGGAACGTCGTGAACGCAACCGCTCGCCACACCGGGCGCCGGGGTAGCCCCGTCGAGCACCAGCGCCCAGCCGGGTCCGCTGGCGGCCAGATCCTCGTTCACGTGACCGGGCGCGCTCAGCGTCGCATGACTGGTCTGTGCGATCCGCTCGGCCATGGCTCAACCCGCCCAGGCCCGGTCAGGCCAGGAATTCCTCCAGCCAGGCGGTGTGGTAGGTCCCCGCGCGCACGTCCGGCACATCGAGCAGGCGCCGGTGCAACGGCGTGGTGGTCGTCAGCCCACCGATCTCCAGTTCGGCCAGTGCCTGGCCGGCCCGGGCGAGCGCCTCGGGCCTGCTCGATCCCCAGGCGCACAGCTTCGCCACCAGCGAGTCGTAGAACGGCGGGATGACCGTCCCGGGCGCTAGCGCGTGGTCGATCCGCACGCCGGGTCCGCCGGGCAGTTCGAGCGAGGTCACCGTGCCGGGCTTGGGCAGAAACCGCCTGGCCGGATCCTCGGCGTTGATCCGGCACTCGACCGCGTGCCCGCGCAGGACGATATCCTCCTGGCTGACCGACAGCGGCTGGCCCGCAGCCACCCGGAGCTGCTCGGCGACCAGGTCGAGGCCGGTGACCAGCTCGGTGACCGGGTGCTCGACCTGGATCCGGGTGTTCATCTCCATGAAGTAGAAGTCGTCGCCGTCGACGAGGAACTCCACCGTGCCGGCGCCGGTGTAGCCCACCTGGCGGGCCAGCTGGATGGCCGCGGCCGTCATCCGGTCACGCAGCCCGGGCGCCAGGCCAGGAGCGGGCGCTTCCTCGAAGATCTTCTGCCGCCGTCGCTGCAGCGAGCATTCCCGCTCGTAGCAGTGCACGGTCTGGCCGGCCGCGTCGGCGAGGACCTGTACCTCGATGTGCCGCGCCCGGGTGATGCTCCGCTCCACGTACACCGCGTCGCTGCCGAACGAGGCGGCCGCTTCCCGCTGCGCGGCCGGCAGCACCGAGCACAGTTCGGCCTCGTCGGCGGCTGGCCTGATGCCCCGCCCGCCGCCGCCGGCGGCGGCCTTGACCAGCACCGGGTAGCCGACCCGGCCGGCTGCCGCAACCGCTTCGCCGACGCTGCCGACCAGCCCGCTGCCCGGCACGAGCGGGACACCGGCCTGCTCGGCCAGCACTCGCGCCCGTGCCTTGTCGCCCATCGCCTCGATGGCGGCGGCCGGTGGCCCGGCGAACGTCAGTCCGGCCGCCGTCACCGCCCGGGCGAACTCGGCGTTCTCGCTGAGGAAGCCGTAGCCGGGGTGGACCGCATCGGCTCCGGCATCCTTGGCGGCCGCGATCAGCGCGTCGATGTTCAGATAGCTCTTGGCCGGCTGCGGCGGCCCGACCGGCCGTGCGTCGTCGGCTTTCCGCACGTGGACAGCGTCGGCATCGGCCTCGGAATAGACGGCCACCGCTTCCGCGCCAACGAGGTGACAGGCCCTGATCACCCGGACTGCTATCTCGCCCCGGTTGGCAACGAGCACCCTGCGGAACGGCCTGCCGGCACCCTGCCTGGGGTCCATGAAGCGTCCTCCCAGCTGTCGACCCTGACCTGCGGTAACCTACTCGACCTCAGGTCTGCGCAACCAGGAGGGGACACCATGAGCCTTGAGGAGGCCTCGCGCCAGCTCGAGCAGGCCATCCACGATGCCCAGGTAGCGTTCGACTGCATCGCGCTCGGTCATCTCAACCGCGCGCACACCAATGCGCTGACCGCGCGCACCGCGGCCGACGCCGCCGAAACCGCCCTGCGTGCCGCCCTCCGGGACTCCAACACCCCAATGGACGAGGACGACCTCTAGCTCGTCTAGGTGGTCATGGGGCCGCCGGCGTTCAGCGGCCCGGAGAGCCCGAGCGCGGTGATGAGCCCGTTCCAGCTTGCCGCCTCGCAGCCGGCGTCGGTCCGGTCCAGCCGGAGCGAGATCCATCTGCCGTGCCACCAGCCGTCGATCGTGACCATCTGTGGCCCGTAGACGATCATCGGGCACATGATGTGCAGTGGCGGAGCCGGCGGCGGAAGCGTGACCTGGCTGAGCCGATCGCAGGCCCGCACCGGGTCCGGCAGGGTGCCCCCGTCGGGGTCACAGGTCAGTGTCCACTGGTAGATCGGTGAGGTCGCGGTCTGCTGGACGGTGATCGTGATATCTACCGCCGCAGACCATGGGAAGATTCCGGGCGAGGGGGAGACGCCGCCCAGGTCCGCGACGGTCCGTACCGCCGCCGTGCTGGCAGCGGCCGGGCTGGCCGCGAACCCGGTGAGCCCGCAGCACAGAGCCGCGATACCGGCCGCAGCCGGTACATTACGCACAAATGGCCTGGTCAGTAGTGCTTTCACGTTAGTAATGACGCGAATACGCTACGTAAATGTTGCTCGCCTATCGCCAGATTTCATGATCATCGGCAGCTTTTGCCAGGCTCCCGCTCTGGAGAACCGAGTGTGAGTGGTGGGGCTGCTGTTGGGTGGGTGGTTGATGTGAGGGTGGGACAGAGGGGTTGGGTGAGTGGCAGAGTGTGGGGGAGGAGTTGCTTGGGCGGGCTGGGCTTGGCTGGCTGATTTGGTGGGTGGCAGCCCGGGGCGGGGTTACTCGCTGGCCTGCTGGGGGTCGCCGGCTGGCTGGGGTTCGGCCAGGTGGGGGAGGGTTGCTTGGGCGGGCTGGGCTTGGCTGGCTGGTTTGGTGGGTGGTAGCCCGGGGCGGGGTTACTCGCTGGCCTGCTGGGGTTCGCCGGCTGGCTGGGGTTCGGCTAGTTCGGACCAGAAGGCCAACGAGGCTCGGGTGTAGGTGATGCCCAGCCGCAGGGTGGCGTAGGGATAGTGCATGTCCGGGTGGCCGGCGATGTTCTTCTCGATTTCCGCGTAGCGTTCCAGCTCCTGCTCGTAGAGCTTGACCCGGGCCTGGGCGACCCTGGTCATGTCCGCCTCGTTGGCCAGCGCGCCGAAGAAGAGCTGTAGCAGCCCGGGCTCGCGGATCTCCGCCCGGCTGGTGTCCGGATCCCGCAGCCAGGCCTGCAGTGCCGCCCGGCCGTCCTCGGTGATCGTGTACCGCTTGCGGTGACGGCCCGCTTCCTCCTGCTCCACCTCCAGCAGGCCAAGGCCGGTCAGCCGGTCCGGCTCGCTGTAGAGCTGCGAGTGCGGGAAGGACCAGAAGTTGCCGATCGACAGGTTGACCATCTGCTTGAGCTCGTAGGGCGTGACCGTGCCAAGCCCCGCGACCAGGCCGAGGACCAGGTAGGACGTGTACGAGAGGCGGGGCGTTGACACCTGCCAGAGCTTACTCTAGGTTAGGACCATCTGATTCGGACGGTTCTATCCGGAGGTTGTAATGACGGCCACAATCCACTCTGCCGTTCTCCCGGGGTGGATGAGCGTGTTCCGCACGCCCGAAGAGGTGAACCTGCCGGTCACCGACGTCGAAGGCCGGGTACCCGAGGGGCTGGCCGGGACGCTCTACCGGGTCGGCCCGGCCAAGCTCGACCTCGCCCACCATCTGTTCGACGGGGACGGGATGGTGAGCGCGGTGCGGTTCGGCCGCGACGGCGGCGTCCACTGCGCGACCAGGTTCGTCCGCACCCACAAGTACCTGGCCGAGCTGACCGCGACCCAGCCGCAGGTCAGGGGCTTCGGCACGCTGGTCGGCGGCAGCCCGCTGCGCAACCTCCTGCAGGTGTCGGCGAGGAAGAGCAACGCGGCGAACACCAACGTGATGTTCACCGGCGGCCGGCTGCTCGCGCTGTGGGAGGCCGGGCAGCCCTGGCAGATCGATCCGGTCACGCTAGAGACTATCGGCGAGATGAACTTCGACGGGGCCCTGGAGGCGCGGCTGCCGTTCTCGGCTCACCCGCACTGGGACCCGGCGACCGGTGAGATCTTCAACTTCGGCATGGTCTACGGGCGGAAGAACACGGTGGCCTGTTACCGGATCGACCGGTCCGGAAAGCTGACCGTGCTGGCCGAGGTCGCCGTTCCCGGGCCGATCATGAACCATGACTTCATCGTGACCGGCCGCTGGCTCGTATTCTGCCTGAACCCGATCCGGATGCGGCTGCTGCCATTCCTGACCGGGCGGGCCGCGTTCGGCGATGCGCTCGAATACCACCCCGACGAGGCAACCACGATCGTGCTGGTGCCCCGGGCCGGTGGCGAGCCGGTACGGGTGGAGGCGCCCGCCTGGTTCCAGTTCCACTTCGCCGCCGCCCACGACGACGGGGACGACGTGGTGATCGATCTGGCGCGCTATCAGCGCTACGAAGACGTCGGCCATTACCTCAAGGAGTTCAAGACCAGCGCCAGCCTCGGCAGGCCGGCCACCCTGTGGCGCTACCGCGTGTCCACCAGGAGCCGCCGGGCCGTCTCGGGATATGAAGTCTCCGAACAGGGACTTGAGTTTCCCCACGTGGACGGCAGGGCAGCCACCGGCCGCTACCGGCTGGTCTACGCCGTCTTCATGGATGCCGAGCGGGGTGCGGCCGGGCACATCGGCCGCGTCGATCTGGCCACGGGTGAGACCGAGGCGTGGGACCCGGGCGAGGGCTTGCCCGCCTCGGAGGCGATCTTCGTCCCCCGTCCCGGCGGCACAGCCGAGGACGACGGCTGGCTCGTCGCGCATGTCTATGACCCGGCCCGCCAGGCCACCGACGCGGTCGTTCTGGATGCCCGCGACCTGGCGGCAGGCCCGGTCTGCACCGTCCACCTTCCGGTCAGCACCGGAATGACCTTCCACGGCACCTGGCGCCGCGCCACCTGACCGGAGCCCACATCCAGTGAAGCGCCACCGCGCCGGGTCAGGCCCCCGGCGCGGTGGCGCTTCGTGCAGGTTTAATCCCAGCCGCAGGCTAACGTCACCCCGTGGGTCGTCGTAGCGGCCCCCACTGGTCGTTCTGTTCATCCACGGCACGCGCCGCCTCGTCGATCACCTGTCCGCTGATCCAGGCGACCGGGCGGTCGCATCCCACCAGCGGCTCGTTGTCGGGTCCTCGTCCCCGCTCATGGCCTTCCAGCAGCCACGGCCGCACGCCCGGCCCCTTCTCGTGCCTGAGGTGGCTGTAGTCAACCAGGCGCCGGGCGATCCACAACCGCAGCGGCCTGCCGCCCCACCACGACTCGACAGCGAGTGGACTGGCCGACAGCCCGGGCAACTGGACACCGGTGAGATCATCGGAGCTGGTCCCGGCGGCATCCGCGTCCGGCCCCCGGGACCAGCGGACGAACAGGTGCGGGTGCTGCCGCGCCAGTTCGGTCACCTCATCGAGCGTCGCCGCCGTCGGCATCCCGGTCATCGCATCCCTTCCTCCCCCCAGGCCACCCAGCGTGAATAGGCACCATCTCAGCGGGCCGCATGGCGGTCCTGCTATCCCCGGCCGGCCCGGGTAAACGCGCAGAAGCTGGCCGGCCCGAGACAGGCCCGCCGTGACGGTGGAGAAGGCGGCACCGGGCTGTTCTCCGAGGAGCGGTACACCCACGCCGGCAGCACCATGATCATCCGTGGGTATCGTGCCGGCGGGTCGTTGCTCATCATGCTGGACTGCGGTGAGACCGAGCCGATCGGCAACGCGCAGAATCCTCATGCAGCCGGCCCGGTGAGCGCCGTGCGGCTGCCGTGAGGCCGGCCTGCTCCCAGCCGGGTGGCTGGCCTCACGACCGGACCGAGCCCAGGCCGTGGTAGGCGACCCTGGTGTGCTCGGTGTGCACGCGGGCCAGCGCCGCGGCCCGGTCCTCGTCCCCGGCCTCGATCGCTGCCAGCAGCTCGGCGTGCTCGGTCCACGAGTCGTGGCCGCGGGCCGGCGCCACCTGGTGGTAGTACCAGCGGACACGGCGGCCGACGATCTCGGAGAGCTCGGCGAGCACGTTGTTGCCCGCGATGCCGGCGACGGCGGCGTGGAACGCATTGTTGGCCGCTACTGCCTGCTCGACGTCCCCACCGCGCATCGCGGCCTCGCCCTCCTGCCAGACGGCCCGCAGCCGGGCCACCCCCTCGGGGGTCGCGGTCCGGGCCGCCAGCCTGGCCGTCGCCTCGTCGAGCAGCTCGCGCGCGTCCAGCAGGTCATCGACCTCCCGGTCGGTCGGCACGTGCACGAATGCGCCCTGACCGGGGCGCAGGTCGATCCACCCCTCGGCCTCCAGCCGGTGCAGTGCCTCGCGGACCGGCTGGCGGCTCACCCCCAGCTGACGGGCCAGCTCGGTCTCGACCAGATGCTGGCCCGGGGGCAGCCGCTCCGACACCACCAGGTCCACGAGGGCCTCGTAGACGGACTGCCGCAACGGCACCGGCCGCGCGACCGGCCGGACCGAGGCCTGCCACCCCTGCCCGGCAACGCGTTCTGTCACGGGGCCAGGCCTCCCTTACTTCGGGCCGCACGTGCGTACTTTGGCGACTGTATCCAAAATACTCCCTGCCCGGGTGCTGAGGTGGCAGCGCAGGCGGAGGCGCCGCCCCGGGCCTAGCCGATGCCGGGGGCGATGGACTCGGCCAGGCCGTCCAGGATGTCCTGGTCGCCGGACTGTTCGACCGGGCCGGACGGTGGGCGGTGCCAGAGCCAGCAGTCGAGGTCGGCGGCGGTGCCGGTGATCTCGGCCCTGGCCGGCCCGCCCGGGCCGGATTCGGCTACATGGATGCCGGGTTCGTCGCAGGACTTGCCTTCCGGGTCGGTGCCGGTGAACCTGGCGAGCGTCACCAGCCAGGAATCCCCCGTATCGGTGGCCCGCAGCCGGACGGTGCGGCCGGGTAGCGGGGTGATCGTGCCCCAGCTTGGGCAGTTCGCGTAGATGATCCGGAGCACCTCATCCACCCCGTCGGCGGCGAGCTGGGCGTCAACCGGGGTCCTGGCGTCAGCCGTCAGCTCGGCGTCGATGCGGTGGATGAGCGCCTCGTGGGCCTGGCGCCGGTAGGTGAATCCGGCGGTCTGCTCCTTCGACCAGCTCCAGGCGGGAGTGTCCGGGCTGGTCGCCCGCAGGGTCGCGGCCAGTTCTCCGCTCGCCTGCCGGAAGAACCCGAGCAGGACGGCCCGGCCGCCGGCCGGACGCTCGGGGTTGTGCTCTTGAGCCTCGTCACCGGGCAGCTTGTCCCGCACCACCGTGGTCCAGAAGTGCTGCACCAGGCCGAGGTGCCACAGCAGGTCGTCTGCGTCCCAGTCCGGGCAGCTCGGCACGCGTGCCTGCGGCGGAGCCTGCTGGATCGCCTCGGCGAACCGCGTGGAGTCCCGGACGAGGTGGCTGAGGTAGTCCCTGGGCTTGAGCATGCCGCCTACCGTACTCCCGGCCCCCGGCAAGGCCCTGTCGCGCCGGGTTCGCCGCAGCGACCACGCTGACCGCTTCCGTAACGGAGAAAATCAGCGATCTGCCGGCAGGTCACTGGCGCCGACGTGCTTGTCCAGCCAGTCCCGGAGCGGGCGGGTGGCGCGCATGAAGCCGACCACCCGGTCCTTCGCGGCGGGCGTGCCCAGCCAGGCGGCGGCGGGCCATTCCTGCCATGCGGTGAGGCCCTTGTGTTTGAGCAGGCCGGCGCGTGGGTGGTCCTTGGCGAAGCCGCGCGGCGTGGTCTTCAGGGTGTCATGGCCGTGGACAGTGATCTTGTGCGTCTCGGCCTCGGCGATGATCTGGGCAAGGGCCTCGCCCGAGCGATCTTCGGCGACCGCCTGGCGGTAGCGCTGTAGCTGGTCGGTGGCCATGTGCCACATGCCGCTGCCCACGCCGAGGCCGTGGGCGGAGAGCTGTATGTAGCCACCGTCGGCCACGGTGGCGCCGATGGCCGTCTTGTAGGGCGTCTTGTCGGCGCTGAACCGCAGGTCACGGTACGGGCGGAAGATCTTTCCCTCGCCGAATTCGGCCTCCAGCTCGGCGAGCAGGGCAGCCATGGGGGCGTGCACCGCGTTGTCGTAGGTCGCCTTGTTGGCCGTCCAGTAGGTCTTGGAGTTGTCGGCCGCCAGGCCCTCGTAGAACTCCAGTGCCTCGGCGGGCCATCCGGTGAACTTCATGGGCTCCCCAGGGGATCAGCTCGTGGCGGGCCTGGCCGTGGCGCGCGCCCGCCAGGCGACGATGAGCATGGCGGCGAACAGGATCAGCCCGCACAGGACGAAGAGGTTGCGGGTGAGCAGCATAGCCGGGTGCAGGCTGACCGCGTGCGAGACCAGCGGCTCGCGGTTGACGATCGCGAGCAGGCCCCCCTGGGGTTCATAGGCCCACCGGCCGTGCAGCTCGTTCGGGTAAGCCGCGAACAGCAGCACGAGGACGATCGTGGCCGCCCACCACGCCCGCCTTACCATGTCCCGGCTGCGGATGGCCCAGTCGGCGAGGACGGCAAGCAGCGGCAGCAGCCAGACCCAGTGGTGGTCCCAGCTCACCGGCGAGATCAGCAGCCCGGTCAGCGCACACGTCGCCCACCCGGCCACCGGCTGGCCGGACCGGTGCAGCACAGCCGCCGCGAGGATGCCGGCCACCCCGACCACGACCGAGATGGCGATCCAGACCGGCCTTGCCCCGCTGACGCTGCCTACGAGCTGGATGAGCATGCCGTTGATGGACTGGTTGCGGATGCCGCTGACCATCCCGATGCCGTGCGGATGCTCGAAGTAGCCAGCCAGCCAGTAATTGCTGAACGTGCCGGGCAGGAAAATCCAGCCGATCACGGCCGTGACCACGAATGCCGCCATGGCGGTGACCGCCTGGCGGATCTTGCCAGCCAGCAGCAGGTACGGGATGAAGATCAGCGGTACCAGCTTGATCCCGGCGGCCAGACCGACGCCGATGCCCTTGAGCCGACGGGTGTCCGGCTGGCACAGGTCCCACACGATCAGCAGCATCAGCAGCGGCTCGATCTGCCCAAGTTGCAGCGCCCGCTGGAATGGCTCCAGCCACAGTGCGACGCCGGCCAGGGCCAGCGTGGCCGCGAGACGCCGCGCCCCGCGCCAGCCGAGGCCGCCGAACACCAGCCACGAGGTCACCAGCACCGAGAGCATGCTGAGCCCCGTGACCCAGTAACCGAGCGCGATCCGCGGCAGGCTCGCGAGCTGGGCAAAGATCAGTGCGGCGAACGGTGTATAGGTGAACCGCCGGAAGTCGACCGTTACTTGGTACAGCCTTCCCGGCTCCGACTCGGCAACCCGGCCGGCGTCGAGGTAGACATGCAGGTCGAACCAGTTCAACAGCACCGGATGGGCGATCAGGTCGGCGACGTAAAGACCCAGCAGGACCACGAACACCACGGCGCAGGCAGTAAGCCCGCGCCGTCTGTCCGCCTGCCGGGCAGGCATGCCGCCGGCCGGGCGGATCAGCTCATTTTGTGAGGCCGCCATCGAGCCTTCTCCCGCGTCCATGTCGTTATCTCGTTGGACCCGCTCCCCAGCGGGTGGTTCGCGGCCCGGCCGCAGCCGCGGCCGGCCAGGCAACGTCACCGGCCGCATGTGGCAAGGAGATCTCGGCTGGGCCCCCTGGCAGCTCCCGCTCGATACTAGCGCCGGTTCCGGCGCGTCCGGCCCGTGACGGAAGCGGCGCCCGCTCCCGTGCAGGCCGGGCGCTGACGAGCATCACAGCTGCTTCCCCCGGAGGTGTTTGTCGTTGCTGACCTGCGGCGCCGTCCCGGGTGTGACTAGCCGGCCGGGCGCTACAGCCAGGAGACGTGTGAGCGTCCTGGGATGTTGCCCGGAAATCAGAAAATGACGGATCGTTGACGGAACGTTGACCCCCGCCGTCACCGGGCTGGCGGTGCCTCACGGCGGTTGACACCCCTTACAGCTAGCCGCTATCTATTAGATAACCGTTAGAGGGGACATCGAGTGCGGCAGGAAATTGTGCTGGCGATGCTGGCCAAGGAGCCCTCGCACGGGTACGAGCTGCGGGCGCGGCTGGGCCAGGCACTCGGCCCGCTCGGCGACGACATGAATGCCGGGCAGATCTACGTCACGCTGGCCCGGCTGGAGAAGGCCGGCCTGGTGACCTGCGAGCGGTCGGCCGGGCTGGCCGACCGGCCTGACCGCAAGGTCTACGAGCTGACCGCGGCCGGGCAGCAGCGGGTGGCCGGCTGGCTGGCCGAGGTGAGCTGGCCGCGGCCGGACCTGGCGGAGTTCCACCTCAAGCTGGTCGCTGCCGCGGCCGGGAAGCTGGCCGACCCGCTGGCCATCGTGGACGCCCAGCGCCGCGAGCTGCTGCGCCGGCTCTCCGAGGCCCAGCGGGCCGCCATCGCCGAGCCGGCCGCCTCTACCGCCGGGTTGCTGCTCGAGGGCATCGTGCTGCGGCTGCAGGCAGACCTGCGCTGGCTCGAAGCTTGCGAACGAAACTGGACAGGCCGGAAGGAATCCAAGCAATGACCGATACCACGCTGTTGCGGGCCAGCGGTGTGTGCAAGCGATACGGCAGCGGGGACGGGCTGGTCCGCGCGGTCGACGGCGTCGACCTGGAGGTGGCCCCGGGCGAGACACTGTCGATCATGGGGCCGAGCGGCTGTGGCAAGTCCACGCTGCTGCACATCCTGGGCGGCCTGGACCGGCCCAGCGATGGGCAGGTGTGGCTGGCCGGGAACCGCCTCGACAAGATGGGTGAGCGCGGGCTGGCCCGGCTGCGCCGCGACGCCGTCGGCTTCGTCTTCCAGGCCTTCCACCTGATGGACGAGCTCACCGCCATCGAGAACGTCGAGCTGCCCGCCCTGCTGGCCGGGCACTCGCCGCGCGCGGCCCGGCGCCGTGCGACCGAGCTGCTGGACCAGACCGGGCTGGCGGACCGGGCGAAGTTCCTGCCCACGGCGCTGTCCGGCGGGCAACGGCAGCGGGTCGCCATCGCCCGCGCGCTGGCCAACGAGCCGCTGGTCGTGCTGGCCGACGAGCCCACCGGCAACCTGGACAGCGAGGCCACGCTGGACGTGCTGCGGCTGTTCGACAGCCTGCACCAGACCGGGCAGACCCTGATCATCGTCACCCACAACTCGCGGATCGCGGCCACGGCGGACCGGCTGATCTCCATGCGGGACGGCGTGTTCGTGGACCAGACCAGGCTCACCGGCGGCAGCACCGGCAGCCTCGGCGCCCTGGCCGGACTGGAGGGCTGATCAGATGGGCCGCATTGCGCTGGTCGGCCGGCTGGTCGCGGGGAACCTGCGGCGGCGCCCGGTCGAAGCCATGCTGCTGCTGCTCGCGATAGTGGCCGCCACGGCCACGCTGACCATCGGGCTCATCCTGAGCGGGGTGACCAGCCGGCCGTACCTGCGGACCCGGGCGGCCACCGCCGGGCCTGACGTGGTGGCCAGCGTCTCACCGACGTTCGGCGGGCCAACCGGGCCAGGCTCCAGCTCCACTGCCGGGCAGTCGAGCCCCGGCGGGCCGGCCACCCCCAGGCCACCGGACGTTGCCTTGCTGACGGCGCTCGAGCATGCTCCAGGGGTCACCGGCCACGGCGGGCCGTACCCTCTCACCTGGGCCACCATGCGGGCGCACGGCCTCGCGGTGGCGGCAGAAGTAGAAGGCCGCGACCAGGTAGCCGCCCAGGTCGACCGGCCCCGGCTGACCGCAGGCAGCTGGCTGCGGCCCGGTGAGGTGGTGGTCGAACGTGCGTTCGCCCAGGCGCTCGGCGTCGCCCCGGGCGATTCCATAACGCTGAACGGGCGGCCGTTCACCGTGGCCGGCATCGCGGTTACCGCGGCGTTCTCGCCGTATCCCCAAATCTGCGCCGAAGGCTGTTTCATCGACACCTCGGCGATACCCGGGAACGATCCCGGCCTGGTCTGGGCTACCGAGGCCGCCGCCAAGAGCCTGGCCTCGTCCGGTGAGCCGGTCAACTACTACCTGAGCCTCAAGCTCGCGAATCCGGCCAGTGCCGACGCGTTCGCGAACGTCCGCGATTCGACCAGCAACCCGGCCGCCCCCTTCCTGGTTTCCTGGCAGCACATCAGCTCGGCGGACGGCAAGGTGGTGACCAACGAGCAGCGGATCCTGATCGTCGGCAGCTGGCTGCTCGGCTTGCTGGCGGTGGCCAGCGTCGCCGTGCTGGTCGGCGGCCGGATGGCGGACCAGACCAGGCGGGTGGGCCTGATCAAGGCCGTCGGCGGCACCCCTGGGCTGATCGCCGTCGTCCTGCTGACCGAGTACCTGGTGCTGGCGCTGATCGCGGCGGTCGCCGGGCTGGTGACAGGGCGGCTGGTCGCCCCGCTGCTCACCAACCTCGGGTCCGGCCTGCTCGGTGCCGCATCCGCGCCGTCGCTCACCGTGTCCAGGGTCTTGCTGGTTATCGCCGTCGCCCTGCTGGTCGCGGTGCTGGCGACGCTCGTCCCGGCCGTGCGTGCGGCCCGGACCAGCACGGTCCGCGCGCTGGCCGACGCGGCCCGCCCACCCAAACGGCGAAGCTGGCTGATCGCCACCTCGGCCCGGCTGCCGGTCCCGCTGTTGCTAGGACTGCGGGTGGCCGCCCGGCGGCCGCGCCGCGGCGTGCTGACCACGGTCAGCGTCGCCATCACGATCAGCGGGATCGTCGCGGTGTTGTGTGCGCACGCTGTTTTCGACCGGGGGTTCGGCGTGACGACCGTGTCCGGGCTGCCCGACCCGCGAACCAGCCGGCTGAGCGAGGTGATGCTCGTGCTCACGATCATGTTGTCCACGCTGGCCGCGGTGAACGCCGTCTTCATCACCTGGGCGACGGCGCTGGACGCCCGGCATTCATCGGCGCTGACTCGCGCACTCGGTGCGACTTCCGAGCAGGTCACTGCGAGCCTGTCGGTGGCTCAGGTGATTCCGGTCCTGGTGGGCGCACTGCTGGGGATCCCCGGCGGGATCGAGTTGTTCCGGGCCGTGAAGAACGGGGCGAATATGGCCTACCCACCAGCGTGGTGGCTGGTCCTCCTGGTGCTGGGCACCCTGGTCGTGGCGGCGGTGCTCACCGCCATCACCGCCCGCATCGGCACCCGCCGCCGCCCCGTCGCCGAGGTCCTGCAGGCCGAACTGGCCTGACGTCGCGTCTTGCGGGACCGGGTACGAGCCTGGACCCGCTCCCCAGCGGGTGGTTCGCGGCCCGGCCGTAATGCGGCCAGGGCCTGCTTCCGCGCCCGCCAGGCAGTGATGAGCATCATGACGAACAGCG
>Ga0070730_10001531_pt1 | contig 22211 bp, 19 predicted proteins | sample Coa_R1_3_FD_66447 | JGI IMG/M metagenome (GOLD analysis project Ga0070730, IMG submission 66447) | Surface soil microbial communities from Centralia Pennsylvania, which are recovering from an underground coalmine fire - Coalmine... | ecosystem: Environmental > Terrestrial > Soil > Unclassified ... | reverse complement strand
ACACCGGCCTGGCGAGCGACCTAGAAAAGATCCAGGGCGCGGGGCAGCACCTGCTGGCGCTGATCAGCAATGTGCTGGATCTGTCGAAGATCGAGGCGGGTAAAATGGACCTGCTGCTGGAGAATTTCAACATCGCCGACCTGGTGGCCGACGTCGCCACCCTGGTGGACCCGCTGATAACCACGAACGCCAATCAGTTCGTGGTGCATTGTCCGCCCGATGCCGGCACGATGCACTCCGACCGGACCAAGCTGCGCCAGGCTCTGTTCAATCTGCTGAGTAACGCCGCCAAATTTACGCAGCACGGGACGATTAGCCTCGACGTGACCCGCGCGGCGACCCCGGATGGGCACTGGGTCTGCTTCGCGGTGGCGGATACCGGGATTGGGATCACCTCGGCCCAGGTGGCGCATCTGTTTGAGGAATTCAGCCAGGCGGATAGTTCGACGACGCGCAAATACGGCGGGACGGGGCTGGGCCTGGCCCTGAGCCGGCGGCTCTGCCGGCTGATGGGCGGCGACATCACCGTCAGCAGCGAGTTCGGCCACGGCTCGGCGTTCACCATCCGCCTGCCCGCCGCTTATCCTAGCCTGGTGGGCTACGAGAGGGGAACTGACCCATGCTGATCGCGAACGGCCCCCATGGTTACGGAGCAAAGGCCAGCGTGGCGGTGGGGCGGGCGATGAGCGCGGCATAGATCCGGCCCATCTGCTCGGGGGGATAGGGCATCTCGTGGTCCAGCCACCAGCCCACGAGCGCGATGGTCGCCGTCGCGAAATGATGGGCGGCGATCGCTAGCGGCACCAGGCTGTCAGGGCGCGGCCGATTCTCGCCCACGATCTTCTGACTGACCACGGCGATCAGGCGCTGCAGCACCGCCCCACTGCCCAGCAATACCCGCACCAGCGCGCTGTGGGCCGCGACATAGCGAAACACCAGCGCCCCCACGACCGCCGGGTCCCCTCCCGGCAGGGCCGGCGCCAGCACGCCGGTGATCTCTTCCACCAGCGCGTCCAACACCTCCTGCAACAGCGCGTCTTTGTCGTGGTAATGCCGGAAAAAGGTGGCGTAGCCCACATCGGCGCGCTCAGTGATCTCGCGGATCGTCACCGCCTCGTAGCCTTTCTCCAGCGTCAAGGCGATCAAGGCCTGCGCGAGCAACTGCTGGGTGCGCCGGATGCGCCGGTCCTGGGTTAGCATAAAGCCCTCCGACTAGCTATGGGTGGCTCCTTATAAAACAAATATTAGCTAAGATATTAAAGAATTTGTCATTCTGAGCGCAGCGAAGAATCCGTTGCCCCGCGGATCGGGTTGGGACCGGCGGGTAGCTGGCCCCGCCACCTGGGCGTAACCGCCCAAAGCGCACCGCTGGGGTAGTGGGTGTGCGCCCCAGCGGATTCTTCGCTGCGCTTAGAATGACAAACTTTATACTTTCTGATAATAAAATACATCATGCATTAACCGAACTACAAGAGGCGGCCCGTCGGCAGCCCGCGTAGGCGGGCTTTGCCCGTTGTTGCCGCGGCTTTAGCCGCCAGGCGAACTCGCTGCAGGCCGTCCCTTGCTCTTGACTCCATCGACAATATGAGATATAGTATATCATAATATACTGGATAAATCAAAGATGAGCTAATCGGATCACACGAGCAGAAAGGAACGTCACTCGCTATGGCGCTTATGCAGGATACACGGCCCGGTGCGGGCGCGACGCCGGGGGGCTGCCCGGTCAATCACCACGGGCCCGACGAGCGCAAAGCGGCGCGCAGCATCGACCTCGACGCCGCGCCCCTGACTTGCGACGCCGAGGGCACCTGGCACGTGCGGGGCTTTGACGAGGCGCGGGCTATCTTGCGCAGCAATGCGACGCGCCAGGCCGGGTTCAATGCCGAGCTGGTGACGCGCACATCAGTCACGGGCAACCTGCCGGTGCTGTACCAGGAGGGGAAAGATCACCAGGAGCAGCGCAAGCAAACGGCGCGCTTTTTCACGCCGAAAACCGTCAGCACGAGCTACCAGAAGCTGATGCAAACGCTGGCCGACGGGCTGGTGGCCGATCTGCAGCGCACGCGCCGGGCCGACCTCAGCCAGATGAGCCTAACGCTCGCGGTGCAGGTCGCCGGCCAGGTGGTCGGCTTGACCGATAGCCGGTTGCCGGGCATGGCCGGGCGCCTGGCCGCTTTCTTTCGCCTGACCCGCCTGCCGGAGCGCGAGACGCTGGCCAGCCGCCTGCAGCAACTGGTCAGCGCGCGCCATCTGCTGGCCTTTTACTGGCTGGATGTGCGCCCGGCCATCCGCGCGCGCCGGCGCCGGCCGCAGGATGATGTCATCTCCCACCTGCTCGCCCACCATTATAATGAACGCGAGATTCTGACCGAGTGTGTCACGTATGCGGCGGCCGGCATGGTCACCACGCGCGAGTTCATCAGCATGGCGGCCTGGCATTTCCTGGAGCGTCCGGCCCTGCGGGCCCGCTACCTGGTCGCGGGCGAAGAGGGGCGCCAGGCGATGTTGCACGAGGTGCTGCGCCTGGAGCCGATCGTGGCCGAGCTGTCGCGCCGGGCCACCGCCGACATCCCCCTCACCAGCCGTGGCACCCTGGTCGTCATCCCCGCGGGCGCGTTGATCCGGCTGCACATCGACACGGTGAATGCCGACGCTGCCGTGACCGGGGCCGATCCCCTGGCCCTCTGCCCGGGGCGCCCGATCCAGAGCGACCGGGTGGGGCCGATGCTGCTGAGCTTCGGCGATGGGGCGCACCGCTGCCCGGGCGCCTATATCGCCATCCAGGAGACCGATATCTTCTTACAGCGGCTCCTGGCCCTGGAGACCCTGCGCATCGCCAAGCCGCCCGCGCTCACCTGGAACGCATTGACCACGGGCTACGACCTGCGGCAGTTTGTGCTGGCACTCGACCCAGTAGCCTAGTGGAACTGGGCGGTCTCGGTGGACCCGGCGAGGGCGACGGTCGACGCCTGCCCGCCGGCGATCACCTGGGCGACCTGGTCGAAGTAGCCGGTGCCCACCTCCTGCTGGTGCTTGGTGGCGGTATAGCCGGCCGCCTCGCTGGCGAACTCGGCCTGCTGGAGCTCGGCATAGGCGGCCATGCCCCGATCCCGGTAGCCCTGAGCCAGCGTAAACATGCTGTGGTTCAGCGCGTGGAAGCCGGCCAGGGTCACGAACTGGAACTTGTAGCCCATGGCGCCGAGCTCCCGCTGGAAGCGGGCGATAGCCGGCCCGTCCAGCTTCTGCTTCCAGTTGAACGACGGCGAGCAGTTGTAGGCGAGCAGTTTGCCCGGGTAATGGGCGTGGATGGCCTCGGCAAAGCGCCGCGCCTCGTCCAGGTTGGGCTCCGCGGTCTCGCACCAGAGCAGATCGGCGTACGGGGCGTAGGCCTGGCCGCGGGCGATCGCCGCATCCAGCCCGCAGCGGACCTGGAAAAAGCCCTCCGCGGTGCGCTCCCCGGTGAGGAACGGGTGGTCGAGCGGGTCGATATCGCTGGTCAACAGCGCGGCGGAGTTCGCGTCCGTGCGGGCGAGCAGGATCGTGGGCACGCCCAGGACGTCGGCGGCCAACCGGGCGGCGACGAGGTTGCGGATCGCCTGCGCGGTGGGGATCAGCACTTTGCCGCCCATGTGGCCGCACTTCTTCTCGGAGGCGAGCTGATCCTCGAAATGCACCCCGGCGGCGCCGGCGTCGATCATGGCTTTCATCAGCTCGAAGACGTTCAGCGGGCCGCCGAAGCCCGCCTCCGCGTCGGCGACGATAGGTGCGAACCAATCGATGGTGTGCCGGCCCTCGGCATGGTCCACCTGGTCGGCCCGCTGCAGGGTCGCGTTGATGCGTCGCACCACCTGCGGCACGCTATTGGCCGGGTAGAGGCTCTGGTCGGGGTACATTTGCCCGGCCAGGTTGGCGTCCGCGGCCACTTGCCAGCCGCTCAGATAGATCGCCTTGAGCCCCGCGCGCACCTGTTGCATCGCCTGGTTGCCGGTCAGCGCGCCCAGGGAGGGGACATAGTCCTCGCTCTGCAGCAGCTGCCAGAGCCGCTCGGCGCCGCGGCTGGCGAGGGTGTAGGCGATGGGTAAAGAGCCGCGCAGCCGCACGACATCCTCCGGGGTATAGGGCCGGGTGATGCCGGCCCAGCGTGCATGGGTGGCCCACTCCTGGCCGATGATGAAAGCGTCGGGGGTCTTGGTCGCCATGGTTCTCCTCCTCATTGCGCAGTCGCAAGTTATATAAAATGCCGCCCCGGCGGCCGCCGCGGGGCCGGGTCGCGCGCCGGGTCAGGCTTCGCCCGCGGCGAGGCGCCGGCTTTCCTTATAGGGTAAGATGTCGATGACCTCGTGGGCCAGGTGGCGGGCGCGCATGGCGGCCCAGAAGGCGACCTCGAACAGGTCGCCATGGTGCGCGGTAAAGATGGCATGCAGGGGCGGCGGCAGCCCCAGGAACGTCGCCAGCTCCTCGGGAAACACGTCGTTTTCTCCGACAAAAAACCAGGGCTCGGCCGCGACGTCTTCATCGGAGTCGGTCGCCTGCGGCATTTCGCGGAACTGGCAATCGGTCAGCAGGCAGAGCTCGTCGTAGTCGTAAAAGACGACCCGGCCGTGCCGCGTGACGCCAAAGTTTTTGAGCAGGATATCGCCGGGGAAGATATTGGTGGCCGCCAGGTCTTTGATCGCCTGCCCGTAGTCGATCACGACCTCGGCCGCGCGCGCGCCGTCGACCTGCTGAAAGTAGAGGTTCAACGGCGTGAGCCGGCGCTCGGTGTACAGGTGTTTGATCACCACGTAGTCGCCGTGGACGCTGACACTATGGGACGCGACGTCGGCGAGCTCGGCGAGCAATTCGGGCGCAAAGCGATCTTTGGCGAACCAGAGGTGCTCAAACTCCTGGGCGTCCACCAGGCGGCCGCCCCGGTCGTGCTTGAACACCAGCTGGTAGCGGCTCATCACTTCGCGGCGGGTCGTCGTCTTCGGGTAGTCAAAGGAGTCCTTGATTACTTTGAAGACGACGTCATACGACGGCAGGGCGAAGACGACCATGACCATGCCGCGCGCGCCGGGGGCGATCTGGAAGGTATCGGTCGAGCGTTCCAGGTGCCGGACGAGATCCCGGTACAGCTCGGTCTTGCCGTGCTTGTTATAGCCCAGGGAAATATAGAGCTCGGCGATCCGCTTCAAGGGCATGATCGACTTCAAGAACAGGACGAGCGCATACGGTTTCGCGACTTCGACGTGAAAGTACGAGCGGGCGAAGCTGAAGATGATACTGACCTCGTCCTCGGTCAGGAGCACGGCGTCCACATAAATGCCCTGGGCGCCGTTGAGCAGGGCCAGGACCAGCGGCACCTGGCGGCCGCCGGCGTAGATCCGTCCCACGAGGTAGGCGCCCTGCCCGCGGAAAAAGACCGGCCGGACCAGCTCGACTCTCTGCATGGCCAGCGCCGGGCTGAGGCCCTGCAGGTAGTGCGCGATTTCGGCGGCCACCCGCGCCGTGTCTCGGGCGAGGTCCTGGTAGGGGCAGCGAAATCCGCAGCCCAGCAGGAGCGTGCGGATCAGCGCCGCGGGGGAATCGCCCACCGGGTAGATGGTATAGACGGAGGCGATCTCCGCCGGCGCGATCGCGGGAAACTCCGTCCCGACATACTCGATCGTGGGATCGATGCCCGCCCGCGGCACGACGCGCATCGTGACCGAGTTATAGAAGCTCTCGGCCAGGTCGAAATCCGGGCGCCCGGCCACGGCCTCCGTATAGCGTTCTTTGACGGCGTGCCAGAAGGCCTTGTCGGCCGCGCGGGGGGCCAGGTCGGGCTGCAGGTCGGCCACCGTCTGATCGACATAGGTCTTATAGAGGTCCAGCCGGTCTTCGGCGTCGGCGTGCATCAGCAGCCACTCGCGCTGCTCAAAGCGCGGGGTGGCCTGGCGGGTGATCGTTTTGAACGCGGCATGGTAGCCGTCGAACGCGGCGTGGATCGCCGCGGCGCAGGTCGCCACCAATGGGTTGTCGAGTTCCTGGATCATGACGCCCATTGTACCATGTTTCGGCCCGGTTGGCCCGTCCAGGCAGCGGCCGCAAAATCGCGGTTGACAGCCGGCGCGGGAGGTGCTAGGATGCGGCGGCCACCGGGCGGGGCCGGCGGGACGGGGAAAGGATACCTGCAGATGTATATGACCGAGCACTTTGGCGCCTGGCAAGTCGGCAAGGACGCGATCCAGGGGCCGATCCAATTCCAGATCTTCTTTCCCGATCGGGCCCGGGATCCCACCCAGTATCCGCCCACGCCGGTGGAGCAAGTCGGCCGCAATACCACCGATTACGGCAATCCCCAGATCACCGCCATTCAAGTGGCCGGCGACTTTCAAACCCACCTGGGCCAGGCGAATTGGGACTTTACCGCTGCTCCCCATTTGACCCGCAGGGCCCACCCCAAAGGCTGGGTCTGGAGCTTCCAGACCGGAGTCCCACTGCCGGCCGGCTTCTACCAGTATAAATACCTGGTCACGTTTGGGAACGGTACCCAGCGCAAAGTCGGGGACCCGTGCAGTCGCTACGGCAGCACCGAGTTTCAAAATTCGGGCGTGGTCGTCGGCGGCAGCGACCCGGAGACCATCCCGCTGAAAGAGCCCCGCAAGCCCCTGCGGGACCTGATCGTCTATGAGCTCATGATCGACGATTTTACCGCGGAATACCGCGGCGCCCGGGCGCCCCTGGATGCCGTCGGCGATAAGCTGGAGTATCTGCAAACGACTTTGGGCATCAATGCGATCCTCTTTCTGCCCTGGACGGCGTGGCCGGGGCAGGCGTTCAACTGGGGGTATGCGCCCTACCAGTATTTCTCGGTGGAATATCGCTACGCCACGACCCTGGCCGAGCCCACGGAGAAACTATCCCGCCTCAAGAATCTGATTACCCTGTGCCACAGCCGCGGCATCCACGTCCTGATGGATGGCGTCTTTAATCATGTGGGGGATGTCCAGGTGACGCGGGATGGCACGGCCAACGGGTTTGCCTATCGCTGGCTGTATCAGAATCCGGAGGACTGCCCGTATGTCGGCACCTTTGGCGGAGTCTTTGCCGGGCTGACGGATCTGGACTACTATACAGGCTGTACCCAGGAGTTGATCCGCGATGTTTGTTTCTACTGGATCGACGAGTTTCAGATCGACGGCATTCGCTTTGATAACAGCACCAATTTCTACCTGGCCAGCACGCAGCAGGGGCTGCCGCAATTGCTCCAGGACATCGACGACCATGTCAATCAGCCCACCTCGACGAATTTCGCCTTAATTCTGGAGTATCTGCAGGAAGATGCTACCCTGGTGACCAACAGCACACGCGCGACCAGCTATTGGAATGATGCCCTGTATCAGTGCTGTTTTAATTCCCTGTGGAACGCGACCCTCGACTCGGGCATCGTCGGCGCACTGAACAACGCGGTCGGCCTCCAGGACGACAAAGTCGCGACGACCTACCTCAGCAACCATGATCACTCGCACGTGACCTGGCAGGCGGGCGCCCGGGAAAATGCCGGCTCGCAACGGTGGTATCGCACCCAGCCCTATGTGATCGCCCTACTCACCGCCCCCGGGACCGTCCTGATCCAGAACGGACAGGAGTTTGGCGAAGATCATTGGCTGGTCGAAAACGACGAAGGCAGCGGCCGGCGCATTAAGCCGCGCCCCTTGCGCTGGAATTTCGTGGACGATGGTATTGGCCGGCCGCTGGTCCAACTCTATGAGAAGTTGATCGCCCTGCGGAAAACGTGCCCCGCCTTGCGCTCGAACAATTTCTACCCCGATCGCTGGGCCGCCGGGCAAACCCAATTCGATGCGGATGGCTATGGTGTGGATGTGGCGAAGGGCGTCGTGATTTACCACCGCTGGGGGGCCGCCGACGACGGGCAGCTGGAGCGCTTTATCATCGTCCTGAACACATCGGCGCAGGATCAATACGTCGATATCCCCTTTCCGGGGAACGGCACCTGGCAGGAGGTATTAAGCGGCCAACTGGTCAACGTCCAGGCCTTTCGCCTGGCCGACCAGCGCATACCCAGCAATTGGGGACAGATCTATTTTCAGAAAGGGTCGCCGCCCGGCCCTATAGGCCCTTGATCAGGATCTGGTAGATTTCGCCGTCCGAGAACATGCCCTCGGTGCGCTGGGCGTACGCGCAATGCATCTCCAGCACGCCGCCGGCAAACGAGATCTGCATCTCGGGCTTCGTCTTCACGTTCTTCAGCTTGATCCGCTTCAGCCCTTCGCGCACCGCTTCTTTGCCCATCTCGTCGGTACAGATCGTGCGCAAGGCCATGTTGGTGCGATGGCAGGAGAGGTTGTCGAGAAAGTTCAGCCCCTCCAGGTCGTCCGCGAAGCTCTCCCAGTCGACCTCATAGACCATCTCGCCGCCGCCACAGATCTGCGCCAGCTCCGCCGTGCGCTCGGGAAAGGTCGTATCCTGCAGTTCTTTGATCTTCCGTCGCTCGTTCAATCCCATCGTCAGCTTCCTCCTTATGCGGTGTAGCGAGGGCGTTAGGCAAACAAGATACCGGCATGGTTCCGCGGAGCCATGCCGGTATGCCGCGCGATACGGGGCGAGGCGCCTCGGGTCAGGCAGAATGCGCTTGGCGGATTCGATACGTCATTGCGGTTGATCCGCGCCAGATAGCCGAGCGCCGGCGCCCGATTAGTGTTTGCCGAGCAGGCCGCCCAGCTCACCGGCCAAGTTGCCGACGTTCGTGGACACGTCGCCCCCGGCCAAAAGCGTGTCCAGTTCCCCGGCGATCGGCGCGGGCAACTGTTGCTTGAGCGTGCTGATGACGGCGTCGACTGCCTGTTTGGCCTGGTCCTGCGGTAGCCCGGTTTTCTGAGCGACCTCGTTGACTAATTGGTCCATGACGGTTCCCCTCCCTTGGTGCTACATGTCCCCTGGTGACCGCGGTATACCGCATCACCGCGGTATATCGCCGCTATTATTGCACAAATTGGGGCGGCGGGCAAGCGCCGTAGCGGGGCACGCTGACCCCGTCCGCGTCCGCCGGCATCCATAGTTGCGGATCAGGCGGGCGGGGCACCCGTCGTCAGCTCCGAGGTACACGCCGCACAGCGCGTCGCTTTGGCGTGAATCGTCGAGAGGCAATAGGGGCACTCTTTGGTGTTCACTGCGGGGACCGGCGCGGGCTGCATCCGGTTATAGGCGCGGACGATCAGGAACATGATCAGGGCGATAATCAGGAAGGTAATTACGGCGTTCAGAAAGACCCCATAGCCGATGACCGGCGCGCCGGCTTTTAAGGCCTCGGAGAACGAAGGGTAGGTCTTGTTCGACAAATTGATGTACAAGCTGGCGAAATCGATCCCGCCCAGCAGTGCGCCGATCGGGGGCATGATCACGTTTTCGACCAGCGCTTTGACCACCGCGGCAAAAGCAGTGGCGATAATGAAGCCCACTGCCAATTCAATGACGTTCCCCTGGTTGATGAACTTTTTAAAATCTTCGACCACCTGGACTCCTCCTTACTCTATTAGCACCCTACTCTATTAGCGCCCTATTAGCCCGAGCGGATGGGGGACCGATTCCGATTTCTTTCGCCCTCACGCGAATGGTGCGCACTATAGCAGAAAATTGGCGCGCTGTCTACCCGGGACAGGGGCTCGCCGGGGGCGTGGCCGGGTGCGGGCTGAAGCTCCGGCCCAGGGCCAGTTGCAGCCCGATCATGCCCAGCGCCGTGGCGGTCATGAACCCGGCCGCCAGGGGCACGCCGCCCTGGCCCAACAACAGGCCCTGGCTATAGGGGAGGAGCGCCCCGCCCAGCGCCCCGCCCAGCACGGCCGCGCTGGAGACGGTGCCCACCGTGGCCGGGTAGCGCTCGGCGGCCAGGCCCAGCGCGGTGGGGAAAATCGGCGCAAAGCCGGCGCCGGCCAGGACCGCGCCCAGGAAGAGGGCCGCCGGCAGCGTGCTGAAGCCGGCCACGGTCCCGACGCCGGCCGCCCCCAGCAGCGCGCCCCCCAGCACCAACGCCGATCCCGGCACGCGCCGGCTCAGCAGGCCCGCGCCGATCCGCCCCCCTGTGAGCGCGATCCAGAACACGGCGGTCACCAGCGCGGCCGCGCCGGCGTCCATCTGGGCGCCCTGGATGGCGAAGGTCGTCGCCCAGCCGCCGAAGCCGGCCTCCAGCCCCACGTACAGGAACAGCATCAGCGCCAGAGTGATCACATAACCCTCGCGCAACACGCCCAATCCCGTGCGAGGGGCCGGGGCGGCCGCGGCCCCCCGCGCCGGGAAGGCGAGCCCGGCATAGATCAGCGCGGACAGCAGCGCCAGGCTGCTCAGGACCAGCCCGACCCCCTGCGGGCTGGCGAACAGCGACAACGCGGCGCCCACCAGGAGCGGGGAGGCCAGCGCGCCCACCCCGAAGGCCACATTCATCAGGTTTAATGCGGCGCCGCGCTGGAGTGGGTAGAGATCGGCGACCACGACGTTGAGGGTGACATCCAGGCACCCCGCCCCCAGGCCGAGGCAGAGAGTCCAGGCCATCGCCACGCCCAGCGAGGGTGCCAGGCCCAGCCCACCTATCCCGATCGCCTCCAGGAGCAGCCCGGCCACGAGCACGGGTTTGCGGCCTACCCGGTCCAGCAGCAGGCCGGATAGCCCGACAGTGCCACAGGCCCCGCCAAAAAGCAGGGCAAATAAGATGCCGCATTCCGCCGGGCGCACCCCCCAGTGGTGTGCCAGCCAGGGCAACGCGGGGCCAATCCAGGCGCCCCCCAGCCCCAGCACGAGAAAGGCCAATACCGTGTTGGTACTCAAGGCGGTCCGTCCGGCCGGGCCCCTACGCGCACTGCTTGCCATCGCCTGATCCCTTCATCCCTACTAGATAGTTGACAACCGGCATAAACATGCAATATAATGCAATAATACGATTATATATGCATATTCGCGCATTGTCAAGCAGAGCTGCGGATGGCCACACGCCATAGGACACGCAATATTAGGACCCGCCAGAGGAGGAGAGTGGCCTTGCTAAAAGAGGAGCGGCACCAGCAGATTCTGGAGACGCTGCGGCGGGACGGTAAAGTGGTGGCCTCGGATTTGAGTGCCACGCTCAGGATCTCTGAAGACACCATCCGGCGCGATCTGCGTGAGCTGGCGGAAGCCGGGTTGCTGCAGCGTGTGCATGGTGGCGCTCTGCCGCGGACTCCGGTGGGCGCCAGCTATGCCCTGCGCGCGCAGCAGGCGCCCGCCGTCAAGGTGGCCCTCGCCGCGGCGGCCGCCCGGTTGGTCCGGCCGGGCCAGGTCATCCTGCTCGACGGGGGGACGACGATCTTGGAGGTGGCCCGGCACTTGCCCCGCGATCTGCGCGCGACGGTGATCACCCATAGCCCGCCGGTCGCCATCGCCCTCGCCGAGCACCCGGCGATCGACGTGATTGTGATCGGCGGCCGGCTCTATAAAGAGTCGCTGGTGGCCATCGGCCCCACGACCGCGGAGGCGCTCCAGCGGGTGCGGGCCGACCTCTGCATGCTCGGCGTCTGTAGCCTGCATCCCGACCTGGGGATCACCACGCTGGACTACGAAGAAGCCACCGTGAAACGGATCATGATCGCCGGGTCGGCCGAAGTGGTGGCCGTGAGCGCGGCGGACAAGCTAGGGACCGCCGCGCCGTACGTGGTCGCGCCGCTGCGCGCGCTAACCCACCTCGTCACCGAGCACGGGGTCCCGGCGGCGCTGCTCGCCCCGTATCGCGCCCTGGGCATCAGCGTGGTGCAGCCCGCGGGCTGACTACCGACCACGGTAGCGCCCGATCGTGCGACTGGTGGGAGGGAGCACCACGCCCGCGACCCATAAATCGCCACCGGCGATCGTCGCGGCGGCCAGGAGTTGATTTTGCGCCAGGCTGCCGTCGGGGCTCGTAATGTTCGGGCTATTGAGGATTTGCCATTCACGTCCGTCCCAGTGCTCGACCAGCGTTCCCCCGCCGGCGTAGCCGACGGCCCAGACGTCGTTTGGCGCCTGGATAGCCACGCCATTAAGAATATTATACCCGCCCGGCCGATCTTGGCTGGGAATCACGCTCCAGGCGGTGCCGTCCCAGTGTTCGATCAGGGTGTGCTCCTTGCAGCCGCCGACGGCCCAGGCGGTGCCTTCTTTGCTGGCGATGGCCCTTAGCGCGCAATCCTCATCGGGGTTAGGACTGGGCACCGTGCGCCACCGCGTGCCGTCCCAATGCTGGATTAACGTTTGATCGCTGGGTGTCGTGCTCTGCCCGACAGCCCACACGTCGTCGGTGGCGGTGCCGCTCACCGCCCAGAAGGTCTCCCCGTCCGCGACGGGGATCAACGTCCACTGTTGGCCATCCCAGTGCATGGCGAGCGCGCGGCGCGGCAAGTAGCTATCGCCCACGGCCCACACATCGTCGGCGGCAATTGCGGCTACGCCATAGAGCTCGTTCTCCACTGCGGCGACATTCGGGCTGGGAACGATCTCCCAGGCCCCCCCATTCCAATGCTCAACCAGTGTTTGTCGCTTACCGTCGTCGGCGAAATAAAACCCGACCGCCCAGAGATCCGCGGAATCCCGTCCACTAATGGCGGCCAGGGCACTGCCCGAGAGCGCCGGATTCGGCACGATGCTCCAGTGGTCGCCTATCCAGCGTTCCACCAGGGCGTGGCCGGCGGAGCTGACCGGATCAGTATCCCCGACCGCCCAGACCTCGGCGGGGGTCAACGCCACGATCCCGTGCAGGCTGCTCCGTCGCGGATCACTGTACGCGGCCAGAGTCCAATCCTGCAGTTGGGCGAGGGTCACCACCGTGGGGGCCGCCGTCGGGGTGGGCTGCACGAGGGCGGCATCGGGTGCCCCGATGCGTATGGGCATAACGCGTTGGCTGAAGGTGACGGTCGTGTGGCGACGGTCCCCAGCCTCGCTGGCCGATGTATATTCCGCCTGGTAGATAATATTATCCTGCCGCCCCACCCAGTATCTGTAGCCGAAGGCAAACCCAAAGGAGCCCCCAACCAGGGTCGTAGCGCCCGTACGGTAAATATCGCATGCTATCCCGCTGATTAGCTCGCTACCTTCTCGTGAGTAACTCATTTTGGATTCTTTATTCGGCAGCAATCCAGATTGCGATAAATAGACCACGGTATTAAATGGTCTGTCGTTTGCCTCTCCTAGTTCCCAGAGTTGGGCATTAGCGATTTTGGAATACTGAGCGGCACCGATCGTCAGATATTTCGATATACCTGGAGGTACGTTTGGAGAATATCCTCGTGTATCGGTTACCACGGTGTACCAAGTTTGATTAGGCAGATCGATGTAACTTTCGATCAGCGAGTGCATTTCGGTCTGACCTGCCGCGGTGCTGGAGTCGATCAGCAGATGAAAGCTGCGTAGCTGCTGCATGTTGGCCACAATAGCAGGAAGCCGTTGTTGGAATTCGTCAGCTTGGAGGGTGGCGATAGCAGGAAGCGGTCGTTGGATGGAGGGGGGACGGGGGATCGGGCGCGTGGGGACCGGGGTGAGGATGGGGGTGGGGCGAGGGACCGCGGCGGACGGGGAAGGGAGGGGGCCCTGGGGCGGCGGGGCCAGATCTGTGCAGGCCGGGGCGATCAAGAGGGCGAGCGGCAGGAGCAGCCCCTCAAGGACCGAGACGAACTGGCGTGGCATACCAACCTCCGCGTGCGGCGTCGGGGCGATCCCGCGCTACTTCCTAGACGCGGCGGAGACCACAGAAGTTCCCGGAGTATCACGGGCGGGAATCGGCTGCTTTTTCCTGCACGATTCCTTTATTACTGACCCCTGACCCCTGACCCCTGACCCCTGACCCCTGACCCCTGACCGCTTAGACCAGGCTCAACGTCACGGCGACATTGCCGCGGATGGCGTTAGAGTAGGGGCAGCGCTCGTCGGCGCGGGCGACCAGGGCCTCGGCCTGTGCGCGGTCGGCGATCGACGGCAGGTGGATGCGCAGCTCGACGACCAGCCCGACCCGGCCCTCGCCGCTGGGGCCGATGCCCACGCGCGCGGTCACGGTCGAGTCCTCCACCGGCAGCTGCTCGCGCCGGGCGATGCTCAGCAGGGCGCTCTGAAAGCAGGCCCCATACCCGACGGCGAACAACTGCTCCGGGTTGGTGCCGGGCCCGCCCGCGCCTCCCAGCTCGGTCGGGGCCGCGATATCCACGTCCAGGCGCCCGTCGGACGTGCGGCCATGGCCCGACCGGCCGCCGGTGACGGTCGCCTCGGCGGTATACAGAACCCGGACCTGGCGCGGTGGTGCTGTGCTCATGGGTCGATCTCCTTGAACCCGCCCGCGGCGAGCGGTGGGGTTAGCGGGCCGTGCGCACCCACTCCCGGGAGCGGTTGCGCCTGCCGATCGCCATGGGCAGCCACATCAGCAGCTTCCAGGCGACATAGAAGGGGGCATAGAGTAGCGCGAAGAAGACTTTACCGGGCGCGCCGACCAGCAACAGGCCGGCAAAGGTGTACACCACCTGGCCCAGCAGCGCGAAGAAGCCCAGCCCGATGGCCAGGGGGTGACCCCAGATCAGGGCGGCCCCCAGCGCGCCCACCGCGGCGGCAAACGTCACGCTGAACGGCGGGATGATATTCTCCATCGCCGCGTCGAACAGCACGAACCGCCGCCGGGCCACAGCGGCCCGCACCAGCCGGGGCACGTAGTCGGTCAGCAGATCCAGCCGGCCACTTTCCCAGCGCATGTTCTGGGCGTGGGCGGCCTGGAGCGAGCCCGGCATCTCGGACCAGACGATCGCGTCCGGGGCGAATTCGACGACATGGCCGCCGAGCAATAAGTCGAGGTGGAATTGGAGATCCTCGGTCACGGAGAAGGCGCCCCAGTCCATGCCTTCCAGCACATCCCGGCGGAAGCACATGCCGTTGCCCTTCAGGCCCGCGGAGCCGCCAAACAGCTTGCGGCCCAGCGGGCGCAGGTAATGGAGCAGGGCAAAGGCCACATAGCGCAAGGCCGTGCCCCAGGATGCCTCGATATTCAGCACCGTATCGTAGGCCTGGATGGCCACGGCCCCGGCGCCCAGCCGGCGATCCAGCGCCCGCAGAAACCCCTGATTCACCAGCGAGTCCGCGTCGACGATGACAAACGCGTCACCACTACCCGAGTCGGCCAGGAGCGGGCCGAACAGCCAGCGCAGGGCGTAGCCTTTGCCCCGGCGGTCAGGGTCCTGGCGCTCATGGACGGTCGCGCCCTCGGCCCGCGCCAGCTCCGCGGTCCGATCGGTGCAATTATCGGCGATCACATGCAGGCTATAGAGCTCCCGGGGGTAGTCGATGGCCAGGAGACTCCCCACCACCCGGCGAATCAGCAATTCTTCGTCGTGCGCCGGGATGAGCACGGTAAACCGGGTGTGGGGCGCGGGCCAGCGGCCGGACGCCGTCACCAGCCCGGCGTCCGGCGTCGCCATCTGCGGCGCCCCGTCGGCACCCAGGCGCTCCGCCGGCTGCCCCAGCCAGACGACGACGGCCGCCGTGGTCAAGAACAGCAAGTAGCCCACCAGGAACACCAGCCCGACCTCCACCAGCAACAGCACGACCCCGGCCAGCCAGCCCAGCACCGCCAACAGATCGGGCATAATCAGCACGGCTCCGGCGCCGCACCCCGCCGGGACCGGCGGCGCAGCGCCGCGCCCACGCCGATCAGGCTAACCGCCAGCGCCAGCAGCCCGGCGAGTCCGGCCGGGGGGCCGGGCTGCCCCGACGGCGGCAGCTTGCCCGGCCCAGCCGGGCCCGGCCCGCCGGCCGGGGCCGATCCGGGTGGGGGGCCCCCCCCCCCGGGGGCGGGCGCGCCCGCGGGCGCGGGCGCAGCCACCGGCGGGGACGGCTCTGGGGGGCGCGGGGTGATGCCAAAATCCAGGTGGTACTCGCCGTGCGGGAAGGCCGTCGCCAGCTGGGAATACCCCCAATACCAGCTCGTCGAGGGCACGTCGACGGTCCAGGTGCCCACCCCCGGCGAGAGGATATAGACCCCCTGGGCGTCGGTCGTCGCGGTGGCGACCGCGGTGCCCGCGGCCTGGTCCTTCAAGACCACCTGCACACCCGCCACCGGCTGGTCGCTCCCCTTCCAGGAGACCGTGCCGCTGATCACCGCTTCGGCCAGGGCGATCGGCGCCTCCAGGGCCCCGCCCCGCCCGGCCGGCCCCGGCCGCCAGGGCACCCAGAGGATAGCCAGCGCCAGGACCGCCAACCCGGCCGCCACCCCCAGCCGCGCCAGTCCGCCGCCCCCCCGCGCGTGCCGCGCGAACCTCGCCAAAGAATCGTCCATCCCCATCCTATCTTCTACCCACTATCGACTGCCCGTCGGCCGTGGGCCGACGGAGACGCATACACCACGTCTCCACTGCCTACTGCCTACTGCCTACTGCCTACTGCCTACTGCCTACTCGTCCCTGATCCCCGACCCCTGACCCCTGACCCCTGACGCGCTCCCACGCCTCCAGCATCGGGCGGGCGACGACCGGCCAGCTATAGGCCTGCGCCGCCAGCGCGCGCCCGGCGGCGCCGATCCGCGCCGCCCGGGCCGGATCGCGCAGCAGCCCGACCACCGCGCCGGCAAAGGCGGCCGGATCATCCGCCACCAGCAGGTTGACGCCCGGCTCGACGGCGATCCCTTCACACCCGACCCGCGTCGAAACCACGGCCTGGCCCATCGCCAGCGCCTCGACGATCTTGAGGCGCGTGCCCCCGCCCATCCGCAGCGGCACCACGCTGGCTTGGCTGCGCCAGACATAGGGCCGCACATCGGCGACCCGGCCGGTCACGGTAATGCCGTTGCCGGGCGCCGCCAGCGCCCGCACCGCGGGCGGCGGCTCGGCGCCGACGATCAGCCAGGCCAGCGCCGGCAGCGCCCGCCGGATCGCCGGCCAGATCGTCGCCGCGAAATAAACCACGGCATCATGGTTAGGATAATACGCCATCATGCCCGTGAATACAATCTGCGGCGCGGCCGGCGAATCCCCCCCCCTGCCGGCCGCAGGAGGCTGGAAAAAGCCGGTATCCACCCCGTTGGGCACAACGACGATGGGCGCTCCGGGCCAGGCCGTCTGGACCAGCCGGCCATCGCGCTCCGAGGTGACCAGCAAGCAGGTAAACCGGCGCCAGAGCCGGGGCTCCTCCCGCCGGAACTTGATGTACTCCGACCAGTTATACATCCGCCGCAACGGGGGGCCCCCGGCCTGGGCGACCCGGCCCAGGATCTCATATTCTACGTTATGTAAATCTAAGAAGGCGGGCACCCCGGGCGGGAGCCGGTAGTACGCCATCTGCGAAAATTCGACCTGTATCAGGTCGTACGCGGGGCCGGGGGTCCGGCGGTCGATCGCGGCCTGCATGGCCGCCGAGTAATGCGCGTAAAACTGGTAGGGCCGGTGCGAGAGCAGGGCCTGCAGCTGGCCGCGCCGCTTGCGGCCCACCGCGCCCGCATCGCCGGCCCCCAGGGCCGCGGGCAGCGCCCAGGGGTCGCGCACCAACTCGACTCCGGCACACAGCGGGCGCAAGGCGGCCGCCGCCTGGGCATCCCGATCCGCGTCGCCGGTGGCGAAAGCCAGCAGGTCGATCTGGTGCCCGGCCCGGGCGGCCTGCTCCAGCAAATTATAGGTCCGCCGCGCGCCGCCGAAATCCGGCGGATAGGGCGGATAAGAACAGATCCACAACACACGCATATCGTCGCTCACGCTCAGCCAGGTCATTCCAATAACGGGTGGAAGCCCAGGCGATAGCGCATTGGGCCGCGGCGCCGGCCAATCGGCCGGGCGGGGCTGCCCCCCACCACGGTATACGGCGGCACATCCCGGGTCACCACGGCGCCGGCTGCCACCACGGCGCCCTCCCCGATCGTCACCCCGGGCATAATCATCGCCCGCATGCCGATCCAAGCATAATCTTCGACGACGACGGGCCGGGTTTCGGTGCTGAACCGCGGATGATTCACCTGGTGCTGGGTGGTCAGGATCACGACGTTGGCCGAAATACTCACGTGCGCCCCGATATGCACGGGGCCCCGCGCATCCAGCACACAGCCGCGATTGATCAGGCTGTCCCGGCCGATCACGAAGCCGTCGCGGCGGATCTGGGAGAGGCTGAAAAACCAGACGAATTGCCCCATGCACAGCGCCGCGCCGCGCCCCAGCTGGATACCCAGCACATAGCGGTACCAGGCATGACGCAGCGTATAGAACGGAATCGCCGCGACTATGTGATTAGTCAAGTAGGCGACCAGCGCCACCAGCACACGCTTCACGGCTGCCTCTCCTGCCGGGCCCGCTCAGGCCCCGCCGCGGCGGAGCGCCTTGCGCAACAGGCGTAGCTCATCCGGCCCGGCCAGGTGCAGCAGCCGGGCCGCCCCAGCAAAACTGATCGCCGCGACCAGGCCGGCGCCGATCAGCATCACGGCGGCCCCGCCCCGCGCGGCCGGGCCGCCCGGCGCGATCGCCTGGAGCCCCGGCAAGACCAGCCAGATCGCGCCGCCCATCAGCAGGGTCGCCAGCAGCACCCGCCCGGCGTAGGCCAGATTCGCGAGGCCCAGCACGCCGCGGGGCACCAGGGCCACATAAATGAAGAAGATAAACAGCTCGGTCGCCAGGGTCACGATCGCCGAGCCGATCGCGCCGTTCTGGAAGCTGGCCTGGGTCTGGCGGATCAGCCACCAGTTGAGCAGGGGATTGATCAGCGCGGCGGCCACCGAGACGATCGCCCAGGCCCGTTGCTTATCGGCCGAGATCAGGATGGTGGCCAGGATCATGTCGACGTACAGGGGCACGAGGCTGAAGCCGAGGATCTGCAAGGGCACGATCGACTCGGCGTATTTGGGCAGGCTCGCCGTGAGGGCGATGATCTGCGGCGCCAGCAGCACGACCCCCATGCTGACCGGTAGCGCCGCGAGGACGATCAGGTCGAAGCTGCGCCGCGCGGTGCGCGTCATGGAGTCTGCCGCGTGAACGAACGTCCGGGACAGCACGGGCAAGACGGCCGCCTGGAAAATATAGGGCACGAAGGAGAGGGTCTCATACATGCGCACGGCGACGCCAAACTGGCCCTCGACCGCGGCATTTGTCAGGATGCCGAGCTGGATGGCCGCGTTACGCTGGTAGATCACGCCGAAGGCGGCCCAGAGAAAAAACGGCGCGCCGCCCACGACCAGCAAGCGGGCCAGCTGCGGGTCGAATTGCGGCCGGATCCAGCCCCGGCGGATCGCGCGGCTGCCCACCAGGGCCAGGTTCATCCCGGCCCCCAGCAGCATCACCCCGGCGACCGCCAGCAGCCCGTACCCGAGCACGAGCACGACCACGCTGACCACGGCCAGGGTGACTTTTTCGGCGATCGTCCCCAGGGCCGGCCAGAGCATCATTTCGTGGCCCTGGAAGGTGGCCGCACAGGCCTGCGTGTAGCTGGCGACCACGATCGACAGGCCCACCAGCCCGACGACCAGGAAGCTGTCGCCGTGCTTACCGGTCGCCAGGGCGATCCCCAGGATCGCGACATAGACCAGCGCGCTACTGGCCGTGCGCAGCAACACCGCCGTGCTGAGCAGGCGGCCGGCGTGGGTCCGGTCCCGCGCCACCTGCTTGGTCAGGTAGGTCGCCACCCCGGCGTCCATAAACACGGCGCCGATCCAGGAGAGCGACTGGGCGTCGAACAGGTGCCCGTAATCGTCCTTGGCCAGCTTCCACTGGATGGCCACCGTCCAGATAAAGGTCATCGAGAAGGTGACCATCTGCGACAGCAGCATAATCAGCGTGTTGCGGGCGACGCTATGCGCCGCGTCCGGGCCGGGCGCCGCCGTGGGATCGGCAGCGAGCGGCGGGGGCGGCAAGGCGTCGGCCGCCGGGGGGGCCAGGCCGGCCTGTGGGCGCGGGTCCAGGGTCTGCAAAAGGCACTCTCCAGCCAGCATAGTCTCATGCTACACCGGCAGGCCCCCCACTAGCAGGAAAGATGCCCCGGTAGCGCTACGCCCCCTGTATTATGCGCTATAATAGAGCCAACACAAAAGGAGGATGCTTCGCGCATGGAGCGGCTATTGGGTATTCTGACTTTTCAGGGCTGGGCCTATCGGGAGATCGCCGACGACGGCGAGGAAACGCTCACCGCTTTTATGATCGTGCTGCTGGGCGTCGTCTGTGGATCCTTCTTGCTCGGGGACGCCGACCCCCGCACGGCCGCCGTCCTGGCGCTGCTGGGGGACAAATTCGGCCTCACCGCCCAGGCCAGCCAGCTTTTCCTGATCGCCACGGATGCCCTGCTGTCCGTGCTGGGTTGGTTCCTGGCCGCCGTGTTGCTGGCCCTGGTCGGCATGGCCTTCGGCGGCAGCGGCAGCATTGGCGCGATGCTGCGCACCACCGGCTATGCCCAGTTCTTCAGCCTGCTGGCCCTGTTGCCGAGCGCCGGCATCGCCCTGCTCCACCTGCCCAGCACGGTGCTCGTGCTCAACTTCCTATTCGGCCTCCTCGGGCTGATCGCCTATGTGGTCGCCGTCGCCTACGCCGCGCAGGTCGGCACCGGCGCGGCCATCGGCATCAGCTGCGCGAGTGGGTGTCTGGGGACGATCTTGGCCGCGGCGATCATCTTCGCCCTGGTCAGCCTGTTCGGCAGCTCGGCGATTGGCAGCACCTTACTGGCGCTCCCGACCCCCACGCCGTAGCCGATCGCCCAAAAGGGGCGCGCCGCCCGCCTCGCTTGCGTGCAAGATGTTCTTAAGGCAGGATCAAGCCAGCTATGGGGGAATGAGGAGTGAGCACCCCCAGGTGCGAACGGGTCGCGCCCCGCCGTTCGCACCTGGGGGTGCTCACTCCTCGGTACCTAACCCCAACAGGTCGCCGGAACCTGCATTAAGGCATGTAGACCGGCACAATCACCACCACACTGGCCGTCGCGGTCTGGCCGGCCGCCACCTGGGGACTGTAGACGAAGACGCGGCTGCCGGCGACCAGGTCGCTCAGTTGCGCCGGAGCGCTCGGCGAGTCGCCACCGCCCAGGCTCTCCAGCCGGGTGGTCGCGTCGACGGTATAGGTATAGTCCCCGCCGAAGGTCAGGACCGTGACCGTGGTGCCCGTGACCGTCTTCACCTCGCCGCTGAGCAGGCGATGGTCGGCCGCGACCACGTAGATCAGGCCGGCGACCGGCTGCGCATTCGCCCCGGGCGTCGGCGCCAGGGTGTCCAGGCGCCGGGGGCGGACTTCGACCTTATCGCCCGGCTGCAGGGCGGCGAGGGTAGCCAGGCCGTTGCGGATCACGATGGTGCTCGCATCCGTCTGCAGCACCACCGGGTGCGCGGTGCCCTCCACCGTCAGGGTCAGGACCCCATTGGCCACCGATTGCACAATCGCGGCGTTGAGCGCCGGGCCGAGCTCGCCGCTCCGCTGGCCGGGGCCCAGGCCGGGATTCTTCCCCGCGCCGTTCGGATGGAGCGTCCCGGGCGTGCGGGTGGCCGCCGCGCCTTTTTTCGTGCCGGGTGTGCCGGCCGCCCCAGCCCGGCGGCCGGCCACCGGCGCCGTGGCCAGCACGACCCGGGCGTCCACGGCCTCGCCGGTCCCGGCGGTCCCAGCGACGGTCACGGTATCGCCCACGTGCAGGTCGGTCACGCTGCCGGTCACGCGCTGGCCGGCCTGGTTGACTACCAGGAAGGTCCCGCTACTGACGGAGACCGTATAGGGCGGGTGGTTCTGCACGGTGAGGGTGAAGTGATCCTGGCTCACGGTGGCGATTTTGCCGGTCACTTGCAGGACCGGCTGCCCGGCCGCGGCGGTGGGCGGCGCGGCCGGCCCGCTCGCGCCGGCCTGGCCCGTGACCAGCGCCGCCACCGCCAGCGCGGCGAGCACGACGACGCCGCCGATCGCCACGGCAATATTGCGAATCATCATGGTTGTGCCTCCTCTAGTCGTCAGTCGTCAGTCGTCAGTCGTCAGACGGTAGTCGTCAGTCGTCAGTCGTCAGTCGTCAGTCGTCAGTCGTCAGTCGGCGGTCGTCGGTCATCAGCACTATTATAAGAGACTTGTGCTACGCGAATATTACCCCAACGTAAAATCTTGGCCAAAAGGCGGCCCGGGGCGCCGATCAGTGAGGTGCTCCAGGGTGAGACCCCCCGACTTTTGAGTGCTCTCAAACCCGACCGCTTGGGACGCTCGCTGCCGCATTTGGTGGAGACAGTGAGCGACTTGGCCGCCCGCAGTGTGGGCTTCCAGAGCTTGCAG
>Ga0070730_10001530_pt1 | contig 22212 bp, 15 predicted proteins | sample Coa_R1_3_FD_66447 | JGI IMG/M metagenome (GOLD analysis project Ga0070730, IMG submission 66447) | Surface soil microbial communities from Centralia Pennsylvania, which are recovering from an underground coalmine fire - Coalmine... | ecosystem: Environmental > Terrestrial > Soil > Unclassified ... | reverse complement strand
CGAGCGGGCATATTTGTCCGGGTAGCCCAGGTCATACAGCGCGTGGCCGCACTCGTGCAGGCTGCCCATCAGGCAGGCGGTGAGATGGTCGCGCCGCACGCGGTTGGTGATGCGCACATCGTGCAGCCCAAAGGAGGTGGCAAAGGGGTGCACCGCTTTGTCCTGCCGGCCCTGCTTGAAATCGTAGCCAAACTGCGCCACGGCCCGCAGGCTCAGGTCCCATTGGGTCTGCTCGTCGAAATCGCCGTGCAGCGGGTCGGCTTCGTGGCCAGTGGATTTGTCGGCGATGGCCCGCACCAGCGGCGGCAGCTCGCGCTTAAGCTCGTCAAACATGGCCCGCACCTGCGCCGTGGTGGCGCCGGGCTCGTAATCGTCGAGCAAGGCGTCATAGGGCGAGGCGGCCTCCGGAAAGCAGGCTGCTACCTGGCGTTTTAGAGCGAAGATCTTCTCCAACTGCGGTAGGAAGGCTTGAAAATCGCTCTGGGCGCGCGCCTGGGCCCAGATGGATTGGCCAATCGAGGTGGCCTGGACCATCTCGGCTACCAGGCTGGCCGGAATTTGGGTCTTACGCTTGTAGAGCTGGCTGGCCACCCGCACGAGTGCCGCATCATCATCTTCGGCCATGGCGTCTTCTTCGGCCGCGGCATCCTTGAATTCTGCGGTCAAGTCCGCCAGCAGCCGGCCGACCTCGTCCGCGATAAACTTCTCGTGAGCGATCTTTTGCAGGGTGGCGCTCTGGTCGGCCCGCCCGGCCGCGCCCGCCGGAGGCATCATGGTGAGCTGGTCCCATTCCAGTAGCGCGGCGGCGTTTTCCAGGTCGTCCACTTCGGCTAAACGGGCTTTGAGTTCGGTGAGTGTATCTGTCATGAAGAAAGTATATCGGAAATTGAATGGATGACGGCCGTGCGCAGCACGGCCGTCACCCATTCAATTTCCGGAGCTATTCCACCCGATAGCCCATTTCCATCCTTAAGCAATTTGGGCTATTATCTGGTTTAATTCTTGCGGAGACCTCATGCCAGTCACTGCCCTTGACAATCTCAGCATCAATACCATCCGCTTTCTGTCTGTCGATGCCGTTCAAAAAGCCAACTCGGGTCACCCCGGCCTGCCGATGGGCGCGGCGCCCATGGCCTACGTCCTGTGGACGCGCTTCTTAAAACATAACCCCGCTGACCCCAAGTGGTTCGACCGCGACCGTTTCGTGCTGTCCGCCGGCCACGGTTCCATGCTGCTCTACTCCTTGTTGCACCTGACCGGCTATCCGCTGACGATGAACGACCTGCAGAATTTTCGCCAGTGGGAGAGCCTCACCCCCGGCCATCCGGAGAGCCATGTCACTCCGGGCGTGGAGACCACCACCGGCCCGCTGGGGCAGGGCCTCGCCAACGCGGTGGGCATGGCCATCGGCGAGGCGCACCTGGCGGCGCAGTATAACCGGCCAGGGCACCAGGTCATTAACCATCACACCTACGTCATCGCCGGCGACGGCGACTTGATGGAGGGCGTGACCTCGGAGGCCTGCTCGCTGGCGGGCCACCTGGGGCTGGGCAAGCTGATCGTGCTTTATGACGATAATAAGATTTCCCTGGCCGGCACCACCTCGCTGGCCTTTACCGAGGACGTGGGCCTGCGCTTTGCCGCTTATGGCTGGCAGGTGCAGCATGTGGCCGACGGCAACGACCTGGATGCCATCGAGCGGGCCTTGAACGTAGCCCGCAGCCTCCCCGACCAGCCATCGCTCATCGCGGTGCGCACCATCATCGGCTATGGCGCGCCGCACAAAGAAAACAGCTTCGAGGTGCACGGCAACCCGCTGGGGCCAGACGAGGTGCTGGCCGCCAAGAAGAACCTGGGCTGGCCCACCGAGCCGGCTTTCTTGCTGCCGGGCGAAGCGCTGGAGAATTTCCGCCAGGCGCTGAGTACCGGCGCCGAAGCCCAGTCCGCGTGGCAGGCGCGGCTGGACGCCTATGCCAGGGACTTCCCCGACCTGGCGGCTGAGCTCAAACGGCGCATCTCGGGCGAGCTGCCCGAGGGCTGGGATGCCGATTTGCCCGCCTTCCCGGCCGACCCAAAGGGCCAGGCCACGCGCAAGGCCGGCCAAAAAGTCATCAACACGCTGGGCCAGCGCCTGCCCGAGCTGATGGGCGGCTCAGCCGATTTGGACCCCTCCACCTTCACCAACCTGGAGGGACAGGGTGATTTTGAAAACGAGCAGACCACCTCGGCCGGTGCGCAGGGCATCAACGGTGCACCGTGGGGGCCGGCCGGGCGCAACATTCATTTTGGCGTGCGCGAGCACGCCATGGGCTCCATCGTCAACGGCCTGGCGACTCACGGCGGCTTCATCCCGTATGGCGCGACCTTTTTGATCTTCTCCGACTACATGCGGCCGCCCATCCGCCTGTCGGCCATCATGCACTTTGGGTGTCTGTGGGTCTTCACCCATGACAGCATTGGGTTGGGCGAGGACGGCCCCACGCACCAGGCGGTGGAGCACTATGCCGCCCTGCGCGCCATCCCCAACCTGCTGTTTATTCGCCCATGCGACGCCAACGAGGTCAGTTGGGCCTGGCAGGTGGCTATTGCCAACCGGCAACGGCCAACGGTCTTCGCGCTGACACGCCAGGCGGTGCCCACGCTCGACCGCAGCGTGCTGGCCTCGGCCGAGGGGTTGCGCCAGGGCGCCTATGTGCTCAACCCCCAGGTAAGCGACCCGCAGCTCATCCTGATGGCCACCGGCTCCGAAGTGCAGCACATCGTGGCGGCCGAGAAGACGCTGGCCGAGCGCGGCCTGCGGGTGCGGTTGGTGTCGATGCCGTGCTGGGAGCTGTTCGACGAGCAGACCCCCGAATACCGCGAGAGCGTGCTGCCGTCGGCGGTGACGGCGCGGCTGGCGGTGGAAACGGGCGTCAGCCTGGGCTGGCATCGCTGGGTAGGGCCGAAGGGCGCCATGATCACACTGGACCACTATGGCGCCTCGGCGCCGGCGCCCAAGATCATGAAGGAGCTTGGCTTCACTGCTGAGAACGTCGTGGCCGAGGCGCTTAAACTTGTGGGTTAAGGCTTAACACGAAGACACGAAGGAAAGAAGGGTAAAAGCTGGAGTATCCAGCAACAATGTTTACCCATCAACCCCTTTCGCAAAATTCGCGCGAAGCGATTCGTGGCTAAAGGTTTTTGACCTATGATCATCGCGGTAGCAACAGATCACGGCGGGTTTCCGCTCAAGCAGCGGGTGATCGATGTCGTGCGCGAGTGCGGCGACGAGGTGCTCGACCTGGGCACCAACTCCACCGACGCGGTGGACTATCCCGACTTTGCCCAGGCGATTGGCGAGGCCATCCAGCAGGGCCGGGCCGAGCGCGGCATCTTGATGTGCGGCAGCGGGGTGGGGGCCAGCGTGGCAGCCAATAAGATGATCGGCATCCGCGCCGGGCTGTGCCACGACACCTACTCCGCGCATCAGGGCGTGGAGCACGACAATATGAACGTGCTGTGCCTGGGCGCGCGGGTGATTGGCCCGGAGCTGATGGCCGACCTGGTGCGCGCCTACCTGGGCGCCAAATTCACCGGTGAGGAGCGGCACGTGCGCCGGCTGGCGAAGGTGGATGTGATCGAGCATAGCCAGCTCCAGGGTGCGAATGAATGACGTTGCTCCATCAAAGACGATCCTTACCTTATCAAGTATAAATAGGGCGCCAGCCAATTTCTTGGCTGCCACCAGGAGTCCATCATGACGAACCCACTTGTTGATCTGCAAACGCTCGGCCAATCCCCGTGGCACGACAATATCCGCCGGCAGTTGCTCACCTCGGGCGCGCTGGCGAAGATGGTCAAGGACGGCGACATCACCGGCCTGACCTCCAACCCGACCATTTTCGAGCACGCCATCGCCGACAGCACCGACTACGACGCGACCCTGGAAACCCTGGCCCGGAAGGGCGCCAGCGCCGCCGAAATCTTCGACGCGCTCTCAACCGAGGATATTGCCGCCGCCGCGGATGTGTTCGCGCCGGTGTTCAAGCGCACCGGCGGGGTGGACGGCTATGTCAGCATCGAGGTGGGCCCCGCCTTTGCCAAGGACACGGCCGGCACCATCAAGGAAGCCAGGCGGCTGTGGAAGAAGGTCAACCGGCCCAATCTGATGGTCAAGATACCGGCCACCGAAGAAGGCGTACCGGCCATCGAGCAGTGTATTGCCGATGGGCTGAACATCAATATCACGCTGATCTTCTCGCTGGAGCGTTATGAAGCCGTGATGGAGGCCTACATCAAAGGCCTGGAGCGCCGGGCTAAGGCCCGCAAGAAAATCGACCACATCGCCTCGGTGGCCAGCTTCTTCGTCAGCCGCGTGGATAGCCTGGTGGACAAATTGCTGGACGAAAAGATCAAGGCGCTGAACGGCGAGCCTTCTGGCCAACTGGCGGCGCTCAAAGGCCAGGCGGCGATTGCGAATGCCAAGCTGGCCTACAAGAATTTCCGCGAGCGCTTTGGAAGCCAGCGCTTCACAGCCCTGGCTGCCAAGGGCGCCCGGCTGCAGCGCCCGCTGTGGGCCAGCACCTCGACCAAGAACCCGGCCTATCCCGACGTGTACTATGTGGAAGCGTTGATTGGGCCGGACACGGTGGACACCATGCCGCCGGCCACGATTGTGGCCTACAAGGATCACGGCCAGCCCGAGGTGCGCGTGGACCGCGACCCGGACAAGGCTCAGCAGGTGATCGACCAGCTTGAAGAATATGGGGTCCACATGGACGAGGTCACCCATCAGCTTGAAGTGGAGGGCGTGGCCTCGTTTGGCAAGTCGTTCGACTCGCTGATGGCGGTGGTGGAGGCCCGGCGCGAGGCGCTGGTGCAGCGCGAGCGCATGCATCTGCGGCTGGCGCGCCCGCTGCGCAAGACCATCGATGACACGCTCGACCAACTGTCCAAGGCCAAGTTTGGCGAGCGGCTGTGGCAGAAAGACTCCACGTTGTGGAAGCCCGATGACCCGAAGCATCAGGCCGAGATCAAGATCCGCATGGGCTGGCTGGACGTGATCGAGGAAATGAAGGCGCACGTCACCGACATGACCACCTTTGCCGGCGAGGTCAAGCGCGCCGGCTTCACCCACGCGCTGTTGTGCGGCATGGGCGGCTCGTCGCTGGCGCCGGAGGTGCTGCGCGAGACCTTTGGCGTGAAGCGCGGCTACCTGGACCTGGCGGTGCTCGACTCGACCGACCCGGCTGCCGTGCAGGCCGCCGAGGCGCGCAGCAACCCGGCCCGCACGCTGTATATTATCTCGTCTAAGTCGGGCGGCACCACCGAGCCCAACGCCTTTTTCGCCTATTTCTGGGAGAAGGTGAAAGCGCTCAAGGGTGACCGGGCCGGCGAGAACTTTATCGCCATCACCGACCCCAACACCGCCATGGGCACCGTGGCCACCGCCCACAACTTCCGGCGCACGTTTGACAACCCGCCCGAGATCGGCGGGCGCTACTCGGCCCTGTCCTATTTTGGCCTGGTGCCGGCGGCTTTGATGGGCATCGACGTGGCCAGGCTGCTCGAGCGCGCCACGCAAATGACCCAGGCCTGCAGCGCCATCATCCCCGCCGCCCACAATCCTGGCCTGGTGTTAGGCGCCGCCATTGGCGTGCTGGCCAAGCAGGGGCGCGACAAGCTTACCTACATCGTCTCGCCCGAGGTGGGCACGTTTGGCTATTGGACCGAGCAATTGATCGCGGAGTCCACCGGCAAGGAGGGCAAGGGTATTGTGCCGGTGGAGGGCGAGCGGCCCGGCGCGCCCAAGGCCTATAGCGGCGAGCGTGACCGGCAGTTTGCTTATCTGCGGTTGGGCGCCAGGTACGACCGGGCCGTGGCCGCCCTGGAAGCCGCCGGCCACCCGATCGTCGAAATCCGTTTGGAAGACCCCTACGACCTGGGCGGCGAATTTATGCGCTGGGAGGTGGCGGTGGCAGTGGCCGGCTGGGTGCTGGGCATCGATCCGTTCGACCAGCCGAATGTGCAGGAGTCCAAGGACAACACCGTCCGGCTGCTGGGCGAGCATCAAGCCTCCGGTCAACTGCCGGGGGTAGACAACACCGTCAAGCCGCAGGCGCGCGATTTCAGTAAGCGCCTGCTGGGGCAGCTCAAGACCGCCGGCAAAGGCGACTACGTGGCGCTTACGGTTTACTGCGCGCGCACGCCGCGCCGCGAAAAGCTGCTGCGCGACCTGCAAGCCGCTATCCGCGACCGTTTCCATGTGGCCACCACGCTGGGCTTCGGCCCGCGCTTCCTGCACTCCACCGGCCAACTACACAAGGGCGGTGCCAACAACGGCGTCTTCGTGCAGTTTGTGGTCGACGACCTGGAGGACGCCGCCGTCCCCGGGCAGCCGTACACGTTTAGCGTCCTCAAGCAGGCGCAGGCGCTGGGCGACTTTCAGGCGCTGCTGGCGCACGGCCGGCGGGCCATGCGGGTGGACCTGGGCTTGGATGTGGAGGCCGGTTTGCGCAGGGCGTTGGAGGTGGTGGCGGGCACCGGCCGCCCGGCCCCGGCCAAGAAAGCCGCCGCGCGGAATGGCTCCCAGCCGAGTACCAGGCGCGCCGCCGGCAGCAAGAAGGTAGTTTAGTTCGTGCCCCGGCCTCGCTCGCGGGTGCGGTATAACCCCGGCGCCAGCTCTGGCCTGTCGCCCACGCGCCTTGCGGCGCGCCCGGTGCCCACGGTGGATCCCTGGACCGCGGGCGAAATGTTTATCTCGCCGCATGTGGAGGAGCGCCGGCGCGGGCTGGCCCTGCTGTGCGGCGCGGAGGCGGTGCGCAAGTCGAGCCTGACCCTGCACCTGCTGGCCTCGCGCCTGGACGAGCCCGACCTGGGCCTGCGCGCCCAAATCGTGCACGCGCTGGCCGACTATTTTGAAATCCGCGAACGCGAGTATCGCTACCCGCCGGAGGTGCGCGGCCTAGTGGCCGGGCACCTGCGCAATTTCGACCGGCCCCAGGTGGTGGCGCTGCTCGAGCTGCACCAGGCCGCCGAGGTGGGCCGCGTGGCCTTGCGGGCCGATAGCCTGCCGCGCCTCACCGAGCGCATCCCCAACGCCTCGAGCCTGCTGACCCACATCGCCGGCGACCGCGGCCAGCCGCTGCCGCTGCGCCGGTCGGCGCTGGCCCTGATTGGGCAAGTGGGCTTTACCGACGCCAGCGCGGTGCTGGAAGGGCTGCTGCTGCGGCTGGAAGGACGCCGAGCCGGCCAAATGCCCATGGGGTTCGCCCCCAGCGATTGGCCCGAAGACCAGGCGCTGCTGCCGGCGCTGCGCGAGACGCTGGTGACGCTGGCCGCCGATGAATAACAGTCCTTTCGAAACGGACGATCACCCCCGCGAAGCGGGGGTGATCGTCCGTTTCGAAAGATTCTCCACCCCGTGAGGAGAGCCCATGTACGCCCTGTACGTAAAATCTGATCACCGCTACCTCGGCGACATCAGCGACGACGAGCTCAAGTTTCTGGTAGACAATTTGGAAGAAGAGGCGCTGGACGATACGGATTACGACCTCAGCCGGCTGACGCTGGAATATTTGCGCGGCAATGGGCTCAGCCCGCGGCTGGCACAGCTGCTCGACGCGGCCCTGGGCGACCAGGACGATATCGAGATCGTGTACGAACCCAAGTAGCGCTGGCGCACAGGAGACCACTCAATGGATATCGCGATTCTGGGCCTGGGCCGCATGGGCGGCAACATGGCGCGCCGGCTGCTCCGCGGCGGGCATCGGGTGATCTTGTGGAACCGCACCACCGAGACGGCCGAAAAGCTTAGGAGCGAAGAGGGCCAGGGCGAGGTAGTGCACAACGTGGCCGATCTGCGCCAGATGCTGCGCGCCCCGCGGCGGGTGTGGATGATGCTGCCGGCCGGCGACACGACCCAGGACATGCTTGAACAACTCATGGGGGTGCTCGAGCCGGGCGACACCATTATCGACGGCGGCAACTCGAACTATAAGGACACGCTCAAGCGCGCCGAGCAGTCCGTGCGCAACGGCATTCATTACGTGGACGTGGGCGTCAGCGGCGGGGTGTGGGGCCTAAAGGTGGGCTATGGCATGATGGTCGGCGGGCCGGCCGAGGCCGTGTCGCCGCTGACCCCCATCCTGGAAACGCTGGCCCCGGCTCCCAACCAGGGGTGGGCCCACCTGGGACCCACCGGCGCCGGCCACTATGCCAAGATGGTGCACAACGGCATCGAGTACGGCATGATGCAGGCCTTTGCCGAGGGCCTGGACATCCTGCACGCCAAGCAAGAATTCAGCTACGACCTGGCGGCGGTGACCGAAGCCTGGCGCTATGGCACGGTCATCCGCTCCTGGCTGCTGGACCTGGCAGCCGAGGCGCTAAAGGAAGACCCAGACCTGAAGAGCCTGCAGGGCTATGTGAGCGACTCGGGCGAGGGGCGCTGGACGGTCCAGGAGGCGCTGGACCTGGACGTGCCCGCGCCGGTGATCACCACCTCGCTGTTTCATCGCTATTACAGCCGCGGCAACGGCGAATTTGGCAGCAAGGTGTTGGCGGCCATGCGCAACCAGTTTGGGGGGCATGCCGTCAAGAGAGCTAAGTAATTATGGCCACCCGCATCTATCTCGTTCGCCACGGCTCGACGATGCTCAGCGCCGAGGACGCCTTTGCCGGATCGACCGATGTGGCGCTCTCGCCGGAGGGCCGCCGCCAGGCGCAGCTGCTGGGCGAGCGGCTGGTGAGCGACAAGATCAGCGCCGCCTATTGCAGCCCTATGGGGCGCACGGTCGATACGGCCCGCATCATCGCCAGCCAGTTTGGGGTTCAGCCAGAGACGCGTGACGGCCTGCGCGAGCTGAGCCACGGCCATTGGGAAGGCATGCGCCGGGTGGATGTCGAGGCCAAATATCCGGACGAATACGCCTCCTGGGAACAGGACCCTTTCACGTTCGCGCCTGAAGGCGGCGAGTCGGGCCTGAGCGTCATGGCGCGCGCGCTGCCGGTGATCCGCGAAGTGGTGGTGAAGCACGATGGCTTGAATGTGCTGGTGGTGTCGCATAAAGCCACCATCCGGCTGATCATCAGCAGCCTGCTGGGCTTTGATGCCCGCGGCTATCGCGACCGGCTCGACCAGCAGCCGGCCTCGCTGAATGTGCTGGACTTCAAGGACCCGGTGCGGGCGCGGCTGATGTTGTTCAACGACGTTTCGCACTACGCCAACCAACCCCAGCGCGCCCAATCGCAACTGTCGAAGTGGTGGGACGTGCCCGAGCAGCCGGGCTGAGTAGGGGCGTTCAACTGAACGCCCCTACGGTGCCCGAGCAGCCGGGCTAAGGCCGCCTGGCCAACAGCACCGCCAACGTTGCCACCCTGGATGCTAAACGGGAGGCACGAATGCATCGAGACTTGAGCAAGGTCTTCAGACTGATTGTCTTCTTGTTGGCGATCCCGGCATTGGCCATCACCGGCGCGGCGCCAGCCCCATCGGCTGGACAAAACACATGGCAGCGCTTCATCGTTCGGGCACAGAATGCCGCGGATTATCAGGCGCTGCATTCCGCCACGGCGCAAGCTGGTGGTCGGTTCATTCTTGACCGGCCAGACTTGAACTTGATGGTCGTCAGTACCCCTGATACGGCACCAGCGTTCATGGCTCCCGGTCGACTGGCGTCAGCGGTCGTACCGGACCAGGTGGAAACGCTCGCCGGCGCCGAGCGACAACCGCCGGTTGCTCTTAGCGGTCAACAACCGGCCCGCATTGCATTGCCGGGGCGAGGCGTCACGCCGAACGCGCCCAATGCGGCGAGCCTGTTTGTGCCCGACCCGGCGTTCAGCCTGCCTGGTCTATTGTGGAACATGACCCGGATCAACGCGCCCCAGACCTGGCAGAGGCCGACCGGACTGGGGGCCGGCTATGTGCGGGTGGGCGTCATTGACACGGGGCTGGATTACACCCATCTTGATCTACAAAACAAGGTGGTGAGAGTCGTCGATTTCACGACGCTTGACAGTCCCAACCTCTGCGAACAGGAATTCCTGCCCACCGATGCCCAACTCGCGGTTGCCTTCTCGACGTCGGCGGATGAAGATTTCAATGGGCACGGGAGCCTGGTTGGCGGGGTGATCGCCGCTGCACTTAATCTAACCGGCACGAATGGGGTCGCGCCGGGTGTGGGCCTGGTTTCATTGAAAGTCGCTCAAAACTGCGGCCTGGCCTACGACTCGGACATCCTCACCGCCATCTTGTACGCCGCCGATAACGGCATTGACGTGGTTACCCTCACATTCAGCCATTACCTCAATCGTTCTGATCCGGCCCAAGACACGCTGTATCAGGCCTACTCGCAGGTGATGGCCTATGCGCTGGCGCGCGGCACGGTGATCGTGGCCGGCGCCGGCGACGAGCATGCTCGTATTGGGCCTGGCGGCCAGGTGATCGGTCATGGCGCGTTGTCCACCCCGCCGGGCGGCACCGACGACTTTGGCTTATGGCAAATACCGGCCGGGATTCCAGGCGTGGTGGATGTGTCGGCCACCGACAACCTCGTCAATAGCTCGTCAAGCACTTGCCCAAGCGACTCCTTGGCAGCCGGCTCTCATCAATGGTGCAAGCTAACCAGCGACGCTCACCAGCCGGGCGGACCTGGCCGGAAAAACCAATTGGCCTACTACAGCAATTATGGCCCGCGCATCGACCTGGCCGCGCCGGGTGGCGCTCGCAAATTTAACTTGCCCAACATTGACCGCGGTGGCGCGGAAGGCTGGCCGTGGACCGGCATAAGCTCGGTGGAAGGCGGTACGTCCACGAGTGATGGCTATGAGGCCTGGCAAGTGTTCAGTATCACCTCAAATTTCGCGACCGAAATTCCCTGTTTTACCTTTACTGGCAACCCCGACTTGCCGAACAGCCAATGCTACGCTATTCAGGAGGGCACGGCCCTCGCGTCAGCGCACGTGGCCGCGGCGCTGGCGGTCACCGCCAGCGCGTTGCCCAGCCTGTGGCGCCAGCCCATCCAACTGATTGCCTTCATCAAAGGCCATGCGACGTCGTTATCTGGCAATGCCACGGCTCCCGTCAGCCTGGCGGACCGGACTGCCGGTGATACTTCAGGCCCCGCCTGCACCAATGGTTATTGCCACTTGGGGGGCAGTGCGGTGCCGGATCTCGAAGCTTATGGCGCCGGCCTGGTCGATGATTTTGCACCATACTGGCCGAAGCTGTTTGTGCCGCTGCTTCAGCGCTGAGAACTTTTGAGCCGGCATATTTCGATAGCCGCGACCTGGCTGCCGGCCATCAGGGCGACAGAAACACATCTTCCTTGACAATGATGCGGGTGCCAGGCGGCAACTGGCACAGCAGCACCGAGACGCTGCGCAAGATGTGGATGAAGCTCTGCGACTGGCGCAGCGCCACGCAGTTGCCGGCCTCGTGCATATCGGCCTGAGGCAGGTACGCGGCATACCAGCGCGTGACGCTTTCCAGGTCATCCGGTGACTGGTAAGCAGCCTGGCGGGTGAGCCAGCCGTGGTCAAGGTAATAGGTGTCGAACTTTTCGCCCTCGATGCGCACCGCGCCTGGGTAGCGGCTCAGCACGCCATCCAGCACGCGTTCGGCCGCCGCGATTCCCGTCAGGCACATCCCGACAAACAGAGTAATGGTCAGCGCTGTCAGCGAGCGTTTCTTCATCTTATTGAACCCTCCAGTCCAGCGGTTGTCCATGCGATGCTGTTCACCTAGAAGCCCGGCAATCTGAAATACATGAACTGTGACCCTGAGTGCGCATGCCGCGCGCACGCGTTGCGTGTTTCGACGCCATGACATTTCGTTCAAATAGGAAAAACTTTCACCCTGAGCGCGGCTGCAATCGCTCGATAATATGAGCCGGCAGGTGCGCGAAGGGCCTCCCGGCTCGGCCTGCCGGGATCATGTCCTGAGCAGCGCAGTCGCAATCGCTTGATATTCAGGGCCGGCATGCGCGCGAAGAGCTCGCCCTGAGCTTGCCGAAGGGGCCTCGTTGATACCCATCGAAAACGATGGACAGACGACTAGTGGGCGTCCACCAGGGCCGCCACGCTGGCCGGATACTCCGGCAGCGAGTAGTAGAACGGCATCCTGTTTTTGAGCAGCCAGATGAACAGCTCACCCGAGATCAGTGGGTCGATCCCGTCGAAATTGGGCGCGGCGTTCTTGCCGATCGCCGCGCCGATACGGAAGGCCCAGTACTCCTCGAACTTGGTGTCGGCCACCGCGCCGAAGGGCGAGGTGCGATGGAAGATCTCGTGGGCCAGGGTGCCCACCAGGAACTGCATGCTGGTGGCGTCCGGCTGGGCGATGGGAGCGATATAGATCGGCTTGATGCCGGGGTGCAGCTGGTCGTCAAAGCGCCAGACCGTCTCGTCGCAGTAGCGCACGCTGCACGAACCGCCCGAGCAGACGTGGCCCGTGTCCCACACAATGGGAAGGGCGTGGTCCAGCGCGTACTGGGCCAGCTGCCGGCCCGTGATGGTGCTGCCATCCCAAAGCTGGATGGGCTCAAGATGGTTGTAGAGCCGCACCCAGGCCTCCAGCAGCATGGGGTCCTGGATGTTGGCCGGCAGCGTGTCGGGGATGGTGATATTGGCCGGGAGTTGGGCGGTAAGCGCAGCCCGCTGGGCGGCGGCCGGCGACACAAAGGCTTCGGCGGTTTTGACAAACAAGGCCGGCTGGCTCACAATCCCCATGGCCGTGATGGTCAGCAGGGCGACCAAGATGATCTTTTTCATTTCCGCTCTCTCCCGAACCGCTGGCTGGTGATCTCACCGGGCCGTTTTTGTTCGCGGTTCTATGGCGACCACTATGAAGTTTTTGGGTCGGCCAGTCGTCCGGCGGAAAGGGCGATAAATCGGATGAACTTGGATTTAGGATGAGATTTCGGATGAGATTTAGGAGGGGTTGGCCGTATGCCGAACCAAACCAACAGCGGCGCTAAACAACCAGAACCACTGTTGGGCGAGGCGCTTACCCGGCGTGAGCGCGAAGTGCTGGGCTTGTTGGCCCAGGGCCTTTCCGGTCCGGAAATCGCCGAGCAGCTCACCCTGGGGCTGAGCTCGGTCAAGTCGCATATCCAGCACCTGTACGGCAAGCTGGGCGTCAACAGCAAGCGCCAGGCGGTGGCGCGGGCGCGTGAACTGGGATTACTCCAGCCGGCCGCGGCGGCGATGGCGGCAACCGCAACAGCGGCTGCCCCCGGTCCAATGCACAATCTGCCCCCACAACTGACCCGGCTTTTTGGCCGCGAAAATGACAAGGGTGAAATTCGACGCCTGTTACGCAGCGGCGAGGCTGAAACGACGCGCCTGTTGACTTTGATTGGCCCAGGCGGCTCCGGAAAGACCAGGCTGGCGTTAGCGGTTGCCGGCGAGCTGGTGCAGGCCTATGCCGGCGGCGCGTGGCTGGTGGAGCTGGCGCCACTGGCCGACGCCGGATTGCTCGATCAAACGATTGCCTTGGCGCTGGGTCTGCGCGAAGAGGCGAGCCGGCCCGTGCGGGCGACCGTCACCACCTTTTTGCGAGCCAAGCAGCTCTTGTTGGTGCTGGACAATTGCGAGCACCTGATTGACGCCTGCGCCCGCCTGGCTGGCGCGCTGCTGCTGGCTTGCCCGCGCCTGACGATTTTGGCCACCAGCCGTGAGGCGCTGGGGATTGAGGGCGAAAGGGTTTGGCCGGTGTTGGGCCTGGAGGTGCCGCCCGCGGCACCCGGATTGGACGGAGCCAGCGAGACACCGAGTGAGTTCGCCGCGGTGCAGCTCTTTTGCGAGCGGGCGCGCGCGGTGCGCCCGAGCTTTAGCCTGACAGCGCAAAATACATCCAGCGTGGTGCAGGTGTGCCAGCGGCTGGACGGCTTGCCACTGGCGATTGAGCTGGCAGCGGCGCGCGTGTCACTACTGCCGGTGGAACAAATCGCCGCCTTGCTCGATGATCGTTTCCGAATTCTGACCAGCGGCAGCCGCATCGCGCTGCCACGGCACCAGACCTTGCTGGCCGCCATCGAGTGGAGTTACCACCTGCTTTCGGAACCGGAGCGCCTGCTCTTGCGACGGCTATCCGTGTTTGCGGGTGGCTGGGCACTGGAGGCGGCTGAAGAAGTTTGCGTGGGCACCCCGGGAGGCGAGCATGACCCGCAAGCCGGCGCCAATAAGGCAGCGGCACCAGCCGCGTCAGTGCTGGACAGCTTGGGCCGACTGACCGCAAAGTCGCTCGTGGTGAGCGACGCAACACCGGGCAGCGCGGCGCGCTTTCACCTGCTGGAGACCATTCGAAGTTACGCGCGCCAGAAGCTGGATGAAAGCGGCGAAGCAGCCGCGGTGGGCCGCAGGCATTTTGATTATTTCCTGGCCCTGGCGGAGCGGGCCGAGCCAGAGTTGCACGGCCGCGACCAGGTATCCTGGTTTGACCGGTTGGATACGGAGCTTGACAACCTGCGTGCTGCGCTGGAGTGGGCGGCGCATGGCGGCGATCCGGCCGCTGGGCTGCGGATGGCCTCCGCACTGCATCGGTTCTGGGATGCGCGCGGGTATTGGCAGGAGGGATACCGGCAGCTCAAGCAATTTTTAACTGATAAGGGCCCACCACAACCTTCGCTCGTTCGGGCGCTGGCATTGGCTCGCGCCGCGGAGCTTGCCCTGGCCTTGGGTAAATTCGAAGACAGTACGGCGTCGGCTCGCGAAAGCTTGGCGCTGGCACGTGGGCTCGGCCCGGCGGGACTGGTGAGTGCAGGCTATGCACTAGTTGCATTGTTCTGGCTCGCGTTTTGGCATTACGCGCCCGAAGCTGAGCAATTCCTCCAAGAAAGCCTGCTTATGTTTGACGCGCGCGGCAACGACCTTGGCCGGGCGCTGGCGTTGCAGGCAAACAGTAGGTGGGCCATATACAGCAGCGACTATTCTGGTGCCAAACGCCTGGCGCAGGAAAGCCTGGAATTGTTCGAGCGGGCCGGCGATAAAAGTGGGGCCGCCGAGTGTCTTGCATTGCTGGGGACCGTGGCGAGACGGCTGGGCGAGTATGGTCGAGCCCAGGAATTGGCTGAGACCGCGTTGGCGTATTTTCGTCAATTGCGAGATCAGGGTAGCTCATCCGAAACCCTGCGTGATTTAGGGGATGCGTACAATCACCTGGGACAATACGAACAGGCTATGGCCGCCGCGGCTGAGAGCGTCGCACTGATGCGCAGCGTCGGCGGGGCCTGGCGTATCCCAAAACTGCTCAATGATCAAAGCCAAATTGCAACCCGCTATGGGGATTACGAACAGGCGGCCAGGCTGTTGGAGGAGAGCCGCAGGTTGGCAATTGAGTTGGGACAGGACGGTGTGGCGGCAGGGGACGACATGGACTTGGGCGGGATCGCCAGAGCCCGTGGCGACCCAGCCCGGGCGCGCGGCCAGATTGAAGCGGCGTTGTCGCACTTTCGCGAAGCCGGTGTCACCGAGGACATCGTCTACAACGAGCCGGAATTAGGTAAAGTCTATCGGGACCTGGGAGAGTATCAGCAGGCTGCCGCGCTCATCACGCGCAGCCTCGATTGGTTCCGTTCGCATGGCAATCTGCCTGAGACAGCCTCACTGCTCTTGTTGCTCGGGGGCGTAGCGCGCAGGCAAGGCGACCACCCACGAGCGCGAGCGCTGTTGGAGGAGTGCTTGAGCATGTGCCTGAAACTCGATCTGCGCCCCCTTATGGCCACCTGCCTGGCGGAGCTGGCCTACCTGTTGGGTGACGTTGCGCGGGCTGAAGGTAGCCTGCCTGAGGCCGAAAAGGCAGCCCGTATGCTTGGGGCTTCTGAGGCGCTATGCCAGGCGACCACCTTGCCCGTCCCGCCCGCGGACCAGGCCGATTTGGCTGCCTACCAAGGCACGGTGATGATCCTGAACGCTCTGCTCGGCAAAGAACGGCTGAGCGCCGCCCATGCCGAGGGGCGCGGCATGAGCGTGGGTGAAGCCGCTGCCTACGCCCTGGCCGCGCTCCCGTCCGAGTCCGAGCAAGGCGATAGCCGATGAGTGCCAATGACGGCCTTGCACCGGAACCGCTGACGCGCCGTGAGCGCGAGATCCTGGCCTTGTTGGCCCAGGGCCTTTCCGGCCCGGAGATAGCCGAGCAGCTCACCCTGGGCCTGAGCTCAGTCAAGTCACATATCCAGCACCTGTATGGCAAGCTGGGCGTCAACAGCAAGCGCCAGGCGATTGAGCGCGCTCGCCGCCTGGGCTTGATCGATAAGGTCACTTCGCACGCGCCAACCGAGCCACCGATCGCATCTCAATCACGGCAGAATCTTCCCCGCCAGATCACCCGCTTCTTTGGGCGCGAGCAAGAAATAGTTCAAGTTATCGATTTGGTGGACGAGCAGGCGCTGGTGACACTGACGGGCTCGGGAGGAGTGGGCAAAACACGATTATCGCTGCGTGTGGCTGAAGCCATGATGGCCAGATTTCCGCAAGGTGTATGGTTTGTGGAACTGGCCGCGCTGGCGGACCCGGCTCTAGTTGCACAACAAGTCGCGACGGTGGTCGGGGCGCGAGACAATCCCAACCGGACAGCCCTTGAAAATGTTGCGGCCTATTTGAGTGAGCGCGAGACCTTGCTCATCCTCGACAACTGCGAGCACTTGCTGGCGGCTTGCGCCGCGCTGGCCGACACCTTGCTGCGCATCTGTCCACGTCTGCGCGTTCTGGCCTCCAGCCGCGAGCCTTTGGCCGTATATGGCGAGGCAGTCTATCGCGTTCCATCGCTGCCAGCACCGACCGCAAGCGACCTGCCCGCCGGCCTGGCCCTCGAACAGTTCGCAGCGGTGGCTTTGTTCATCGATCGGGCGCGACTTCTGCTGCCCGACTATCATCTGACGGTCGCGAACGCGGCCGCCATTGCGCGAATTTGCCAGCGGTTGGACGGCATTCCGCTGGCCATCGAAATGGCGGCCGCTCGCATTAATTTGTTCAGTGCCGAGCAGTTGGCCAGCCGGCTGGCCGATGTTTTCGGGCTGCTGACGGCAGGCAGCCGCACTGCGCTCCAGCGCCAACAGACACTGCGGGCAACGATCGATTGGAGCTATGGACTGTTGAACGAGTGCGAGCGCCTGTTGTTGGCACGGCTGTCCGTTTTCGCCGGCGGCTGTACGCTAGATGGCGCAGAGGGGGTGTGTGCTGGTGAAGGGCTGGAGGCCCGCGAGGTGTTGCAGGTATTGAGCTCCCTGGTGGCGAAGTCCATGGTTATATCGATACGCCAGGGCGACGGGGAAGGGCGGTACTCGCTGCTGGAGACGATCCGGCAATATGCATGGGACAAATTATCCAAGGCAGACGAAGCGCCAACCTTCCAGGCCAGACACCTTGATTATTTTCTCAAACTGTCCGAGGCGGCCGAGCCGGCTCTCAAGGGTCCGAAGCAGTTGGCCTGGCTCGATCGCTTATCAGTGGAACTGGCTAATTTGCGAGCGGCGATGGATTACAGCCGGAGCGACCTCGAACGCGAGGAGAAGGGCCAGCGGCTGGTTGTGGCGTTGATAACATTCTGGGATACACGTGCCAATATTCGTGAAGTGGCCGATTGGCTGGAACAGGCGCTGGCACGTCCAGGCGTCTCGGGCAGCTCATTGTTACGGGCCCGCCTCCGTCAGACATTTGCGATGACTGCGTACAAGCCGGATGACCAGGCTCGATCACGCTCCGACCTGGACGCATGTATTTCGGTATATCGCGGCGCTGGGCCAGCCGGCAAGATCTATTGGGCCTCCGCGCTGGCGGCACAAGCTAGAATCGCCCATAGGGAGGACGATTACGGCGTTGTCGTGAACCTGCTCGAGGAAGGTATTGCTTTGTTTCGAGAGGCAGGGGACAGGTGGGGCCTGGCGTACGCCCTCTCAGAGCTGGCCGCAACGCGAGATCCGCTGGTTAACTATCTCCCGCGGCCTGCTGGTGATCAGCGCCGGCCATTGCCCGACCTGCCACCAGAGGCGCGTAACGACCACACCTTGGAAATGGCGTTGTACGAAGAGTGCCTTGGCTTGTTTCGAGATTTGGGTGATCGAATGCAGGAAACGCAGGCCTTGGGTTCAATGGCCGTGTCCGCCCTTTGCTGGGGACGGCGCGAGTTGGGGCGAGCCTACCTGGATGAAGTTGAGGCAACAATCCGTGAATTTGCAACTATTCAACATGGGGCTGCGTACCTAGTCTTTCGTGGCAATGACGCCCTAGCGGATGACGATTTGGCGCGTGCTTCGGCGTTCTATGAGGCCAGCCTCCAAATCCGAGTCGCGACCCGGAATGAGGCCGGGACAGCCTGGATGTATGACCATCTAGCCGAAGTAGCCCGCCGGCAGGGCGACCATCAGCGCGCCAGCCAATTATTGACAGATGCCTTAAGCTTGCAAAAACAGTTCGGCACGCGAATTGGCGTAGCCGCCGCGACGGACGTTCAAGGCCGCGTGGCGACGTCTGTGGGTGATTTGGCCCGCGCCAATACACTACAGATCCAGGCCCTGTCGCTGCGACTGCAATCTGGCCATCCCATCTACCTGGCGTTTTCATGCCATGGTCTGGCCGTTGTAGCCGCCGCCCAGGGAAAGCCCATCCGAGCTGCCCGCTTGTTTGGCGCGGCACAGCCCTACTACGATGCGCTCTTTTACTATTGGTCGGAGCCGCCTATCTGGCGCGCGGAGCACCAAAGCGGCCTGGCGGCTGTTCGCGCGCAACTAGGTGAGCCGGAGGCTGCCAGACTCCTGGCTGAGGGTGAAGCGATGACATTGCAGCAGGCGGCGGATTACGCGCTCGACAGCAGCGCAGAGTGATAAAATAGGCTCACGCGGGCGTTCTCGGGAGCGACCCCGACCCGCGCACTGGAGCGGCAATCCCATGGAAATCAAGGAACGAACGATCCTGACCCCCGAACACCAACAGTTTTACCAGGACAACGGCTACGTGGTCGTCTCGGGCTTATTCACGGACGACGAAGTGGCCGCCTACCGCGAGCACTACATGGCCCTGCGCAAACATGGCTCCTATCCGGGCGATACGGCCGGGGTCGATATCGGCGGAGACGATCCGATCAAGAAGTACCCGCGCATGATCCACATGCACCGCTGGGACGAGATCTCGCTGCGCTGGATGGTGGATGACCGGCTCAACGCCTGCATGACCGGGCTGCTGGGGAGCGAGCCGTATGCCGTGCAGACCATGCTGTATTTCAAGCCCGCCGGCGCCCGTGGCCAGGCCCTGCATCAGGACCAGTTCTATCTGCGCGTTCAGCCGGGCACGTGCATGGCAGCCTGGATGGCGCTGGACGACTGCGACGTGGCCAATGGCTGCATGCAGATCGTGCCCGGCAGCCACAAGTGGCCGGTGCTGTGCACCGAAAAGGCCGATACGACCATCAGCTTCACCGACGTGACCGTGCCGCTGCCCCCGGGGCAGGCGGTGCGGCCCGTGATCATGGCGGCCGGGGATGTGCTGTTTTTCAACGGCTCGCTCATCCACGGCAGCTTCCCCAACACCACCACCGACCGTTTCCGCCGGGCGCTGATTGGGCACTACATCGTGGGCGAGGCCCAGCAGGTGGCCGAGTACTATCACCCGGTGCTCAACATGCAGGGGCAGTTGGTGGACCTGGCCGTGAGCCCCGGCGGCAGCACCTGCGGCGTGTGGGTCGATCGGGATGGCAAGCCGGTGATTGAGATGAGCGGCGACGAAACCCGCCGCCGCAAGCACGAGTAGGGGCGTTCAACACCTGCCCAGAATCAGGTGCTGGGTTGAACGCCCCTACTCGTGCTTGTCGCGTCGGCTGTGGCGCTTGCTGTATCGCGCCGTCCATCTCCTCGCCCATCCCGGGCATGCCCGGCGGCAAGCCGGCCGGTGTGCGCTGCGTGCAGTTAAGCGATGACAATCGCTGCCGTCTGTTCGGTCTGCCCGAGCGGCCGGCGGTTTGCGTTTCCCTCCGGCCCAGCCTGGAGATGTGCGGGCAATCGGCCGAGGAAGCCTATACCTACCTGTTTCGCCTGGAGCGAGTGACCCGTCCCGCTTTTACTGCATACCCCAAAATAAATAGCGCCGTCACAACGTGACGGCGCTATTTATTTTGGGGTAAACCTTCTGACACTTAGGCTCAGGGCGCGCGCTTTAGAAAGAGCCCGCGCCCGGTATTCGCCACAAATTGCTCATCGCGCACGATGACCTGCCCGCGGCTGATCACCGTCCTGGGCCAGCCACGCACCTGAAAGCCCTCGTACGGCGTGTAGTCGCAATTTTGGTGCAGGCTGGCCGCCTGGATGGTCATTTCGCGCTGCGGATCGAACAGCACCAGGTCGGCGTCCGCGCCCGGCGCGATGGTGCCCTTGCGCGGATACAGGCCATAGCGCTTTGCGGCGGCGGTGCTGGTTACCTGCACAAACTGCCCCAGTGACAGCCGGCCCTCGTTGACCCCATAGTGATAGACCAGCGGCAGGCGGGTCTCGATGCCCGGTGCTCCGCCGGGGATCTGGTTGAACGGCGGGTCGCCAGCTGACCAGGGCGCCTCGGGCGGGTTGTGCACCAGACCGCCCGGCAGCCGTCGAAACTCCGGCGTGCGCCGCTGACCGCGCTTTTGGGCCAGGGTGAAGGCGCAATGATCCGTCACCACGAAATCCAGGTCGCCGTCCTGTAGGCCGGCCCACATGGAGGCGTTGTCGGCGGCCGTTCGCAGGGGCGGCGCCATGCCGTACTTAGCCGGCTCGAAACCAGCCTGGTCGTGGAGCGCGTCGGTGAGCAGCAGGTGTTGGGTACACACTTCGCCCGTCACGGGCCGGCCGCGCCGGCGATAGCCGCGGATGGCGTCCAGCCCGCGGGCTGCGGTCACGTGGACGATGTGCATTGGCGCGCCGGCAATCTCCGCCAGCGCCAGGGCGCGCTCGGTGGCCTCGGCCTCGCCGGCTACCGGGCGGGTGTGGGGGTGCCAGCGCGGCTCCGTGTGCCCGGCCGCCAATTGCCGCGCCACCAGGTGCATGATCACCGAATGGTTCTCGGCGTGCACGATGGCCAGCGCGCCGTTTTGGGCGATGGCGTCCAGCGCCAGCAGCATCTCGGCGTCGTTGAGGCGGATGCCGTCATAGGCCATGTAGATTTTGAAGCTGGTCAGGCCCGCTTCCACCACCGGCCGCGCCTCTGCCAGGCTGTGCGCATCGGCGCGGTTGAAGCTCATGTGAAAGCTGAAATCAATCACCGCCTCAGCCGTTGCCTGAGCCAGGCGCGCCTCGATGGCCTGCATGAAGGTTTCCTCCGGCCGGGCCTCCACAAAGTCGATCACGGTCGTGGTGCCGCCCTGCGCGGCGGCCACCGTGCCGGTGAGCCAATCGTCGCTGGACACGACTTTGTGCGGGCCCTGCGGGTATTGCAGGTGCACGTGCGGGTCAACGCCGCCGGGGATCACCAGCAGCCCGGCCGCGTCGAGCGTCTCCGTGCCGCACAGGCCTTGCCCGATGTCGGCAATGGTGTGGCCGCGAATCCCCACGTCGGCGCGCGATACGCCGCCCGCGGTGACCACGGTGCCGTTCTGGATGACGAGGCTGAGGGGTTCAGGCATTATTTTTGACTCAGCGGCAGCCAGGCGCGGCAATTATCCGGCCCAAACTCTGACGAGTATGCATGCGAATTGCTGATCGCGAACACGAAGGTGGTTTGAAACGCCGTGTAGCAGCCGCCAGAAAAGTTGGGGTCCACCAGCGTCCAGTTGCCGTGGCTGTCCGTGGTCGTGGCGCCGACGAACGTCCGGCCCTCGCCAAAACCTCTTGGATTCGGGAAGACCCGATACAGTTCGACGGTCACGCAGTCGACTGGGCAAGCCGGGCTGGCGTCTGCCCGGCCAAAGATGCCAAATCCGGGGTAAGCCGCGGTGATGACCGGGTATGGCGGATCTACCACTTCAACTTGGCTGAAATATTCGACACAGTTGCCGTTCTTGTTGATGCCCAGGCCGCCGTTATGAAAAATGCTGACGTGCGTCCAAACATTATTGGACGCATCCCCATTTTCACAAATTCCATCGCGCCCATTTCCATGGATGACGGTGCCGGAGATCACATTGCCGGATGTGGCCGAGCCATCCAACTCGACCCCATTCACCAGGTTATCCGCGATGGTGTTGCTCACGACCGAATTGTGCGCCGCGGGCAACACGCCCCCGCCCGAGACGAAGGCGACGCCGGTGTCATTAGGTACCGGGCTGCCGCCGGG
>Ga0070730_10001529_pt1 | contig 22215 bp, 19 predicted proteins | sample Coa_R1_3_FD_66447 | JGI IMG/M metagenome (GOLD analysis project Ga0070730, IMG submission 66447) | Surface soil microbial communities from Centralia Pennsylvania, which are recovering from an underground coalmine fire - Coalmine... | ecosystem: Environmental > Terrestrial > Soil > Unclassified ... | reverse complement strand
TGCGGCACTCGAGCGCGCTCAGCCGAACGCCCGATATGGCTTTTCCGGGCGCGGCGGCGTATGCGCTGCTGGTGCTGACGAATCTCGTCTATAACAGCTTCGGAGGCGACAGTGGCGGCCTGCAATTCTTCTATGCGTCGCCGGTTCCGTTCAGCCAGATCGTTCTGGGAAAGAATTTGACGCATTTCGGAATCCTGGTGGCGAATGCGCTGTTCGCGTGGATCGCGGTCACGTATCTCTACGGTGCTCCGCATTTCGCGGTGACAGTGGCTACGATCGCCGGACTGCTGTTCGCCGCGCCGCTTAATTTCACCGCCGGAAATTTGCTGTCGATTTATTCTCCCCGGAAGCGCGACTTTTCCACCTTCGGCCGGCAGAATGTCTCCCAGACCACAGTGCTGGCAAGCTTTGGAATGCAAATTGTGATTGTGGGACTGGGCGTCGCGGTCTTTACCATCGCGCGCCTCTATCACAATCCGTGGCTGGCGACGCTGCTTTTCCTGATCCTGTCGGCCATTTCAATTCCAATTTACGTTGCGGTTCTACGAAACCTGGATCGCATCGCTGTGCAACGCCGGGAAACACTTCTCGAAGAACTCTGCCGCGCCTAGCGAAGTGGAAGAGCGGCCCTTCAGGGCCGCGTCAGCTCACCACTCCTACTCCTTCCCCGGATTCGCCAGGAACCGGTATCCCACGCCTCTTACCGTGAGCAAGTGCCGCGGATGTCCGGGATCATCCTCGATATAGCGCCGCAACCGCACCACGAAATTATCAATCGCGCGCGTGTCGGTGTCCTCTTTAAGGTCCCAGACTTCTTCCAGAATCTGTTTGCGGGAGACGATCTTTCCGTCGTTGCGCACCAGATGCCGCAGCAACTCCGATTCCATCAGCGTGAGATGAATGGTGCTGTCCTGCGAGCGCAGTTCGAGAGCGCCAAAGTCAATCGTTCTGCCCGCGAAGGTAAATGTTCCGAAGTCGCCTACATTGTGACCATTGCCTGCCGGTTCCTCGTGCCTCGCGGCCTGCGACCCGCGCATCCACTCGCTGCGCCGCAGCAGGCCTTGCAACCGCGCCAGCAGAATCGAAAGATCAAATGGCTTGGCCAGATAATCGTCCGCCCCGGAGGCGAATCCTTTGAGCACGTCTTCCGGGCGCCCGCGCGCCGTCAGCATCAGCACGGGAACATAGTTGCGCGCCGCTCGCAGCTCCGCCACCACGCTGAACCCGTCTTTCCCCGGCAGCATGATGTCGAGCACGATAGCATCAAACTTTTCTTTCTTCTCCAGCAGCTTGTCCGTCGCCGCTTCCCCGTCGCCCACCACTTCCGCCGCATACCCTTCGGCTTCAAGATTGAAGCGTAATCCCTGCGCCAGGTGCGCTTCATCCTCCACTACCAAAACCCGGCTCATGGATTCGACCTCGGCGTGACTGTGCGCGAATCCATTCGGGGTAACTCGATCACCACCGTTGTTCCCCGGCCCTCTCCCTCGCTCACGGCAAACGCGGTGCCGCCGTGCTTTTTGGCAATGGACTTCACGATGAATAGCCCCAGGCCGGTTCCCTTCACGTGCGCCAGTGAACGGTTGGCCACGCGATGGAAGCGTCTGAAAATCCGCTTGAGATTATCGGGCGAAATGCCTACGCCGTGGTCCTGCACGCGCAGGACCACCCGTTTCTCGTCGGGAGTTTCCAGCCGCACCTGCACGTCAACGTGATCGCCGGAATATTTGACGGCATTGTCCAGGACGTTCGAGACCGCAGTTCGCAGATCCTCGGCGCTGCCCTTCACGTGCATCCCATTGCCATTGCTGGCCGCCTCCTCATAACGGAGCGCCTCGGGTTGCAGATGATGGCGAGTGCGAATGGCGTCCATGCACTCCCGAACCAGTTGTCCGAAATCAACATCGGCCTTATCCCGCCCCGCTTTCTTGTCGCCCGCCCGCCCGGCCTTCAGCACCTGCTCGACCGTCTCGGTGAGCCGGTCAGCATCGCTGAGCATAATGCGGTAGAAATCCTGCTTTCGTTCCTCCGGCAATGCACGCCTCTGCAGCGTTTCCAGATGCAGGCGAATCGAGGCCACCGGGGTTTTCAGTTCGTGGGTCACGGCGTTGATGAAGCTGTCGTGCTGCTCGCTGCGCCGCAGCTCGCGCACCAGAAAGATGGTGTTGACCACCATGCCGGCGATGATGAGCGCAAAAAAGACGATGCCGAAGAACAGCAGCACGCCCTCGCGCCAGTTGAGGATGATCCAGCCAACATTGAGCGCGACCGCCAGCGCCACCAGGCCAATGCCCAGGCACAGAAAGAAGACGATAGTTCCGCGGCGGCTCGTAATTCGCATGGCTTACCGGACTGATTCTACCGCGCGGTTCGCGCGCCCGCGAAGCCGGGGCACGATTCTCCCTTCCCATCACTCATTCGTATTGATTCGTATCGTTCCATTTTACTAATTCATCTCATATATCTGATATATTCTCTGCATCGTCATCTCTGGGGATCAATGTTTGAAACTCGTCATTATTTTCACTCTGCTGTTCAGCGCCGCAACTGCTGATACCGTCGCCCAGGACTCTGGATATTTCTCCAACTGGTTCCCGCGCGTCACCAAAACCCAGGCGGCGCAACCCCATTGGATTACACCGCTGTTCACCACCACGCCCCGGCTGGAAGAAGAGTTCCGCTCCGACATCGTGTGGACGCCGACCAACGCCGGCGACAGCATCAACTACGGCGCGGGCAAGGGACTCGAGCTGATCCCGACCTACAACACCGAAATCATTCTGGGCGTGCCGCCCTACCAGGTGCCGCCGAACGCGCCTGCCGGCGGAGGCAATATCCCCATCACGCTGAAATATCGCCTCGCCGCGCAAAACGAAGAGAGCGGCAACTACATCGTGACCGCATTTCTGGCCGGGAGTATTCCCGCCGGCCGCTTCGCCACCAGGTACGGATCGATTACGCCCACCATCGCTTTCGGAAAGGGATACCGCAACTTCGATTTTCAGAGCACACTCGGCTGGACAATTCCTACGGGAGGCCGCAGCATCAGTGGGACTCCGGTCGCCTACAACACGGCGTTTCAATATCGCGTGTTGCGGAAGTTATGGCCGGAACTGGAGGCCAATATCACGATGTGGCCGAATGGAAGCACGAAGCTGGTTGGCCAGAAGCAGGTTTTTCTGTCGCCCGGGCTGGTAGCTGGACGTTTTCATCTCTGGAAACGGCTGGGATTTACCATCGGCGCCGGCGAACAGATCGCGGTCACACACTTTCACCAGTTCAATCACGCGAAAACGCTCTCAATCCGCTTTCCATTCTGAAACAAATTCACCACGGAGGCACAGAGGCACGGAGAGGAATGATCATTGATTGCTGAGTGGTGATTGCGGACTGCTACGCCTTGCATTAATCCGTGTAAATCCGCGAGAATCCGTGGCTAAGATTTTCTCCGTGCCTCCGTGTCTCTGTGGTGAAAGACTTTGGCTATGCCCGAAAAAATGAAAACTCCAGCACTCGCTGAAACGTTGCTTCGTCCCCGCGATGCCGCCGTGCAATTGCAGATCAGTTATCCGACGATCAAGCAGTGGATCTACCATCGCAAGCTCCGCGCGGTGAAGACGCCCGGGGGACATTACCGCATCCCGCAATCGGAGATTGACCGCCTGCTCTACCGCACTCGCGGCCATAACCAGGACGAGCGGCGGGTCACTTACAAGCGCATCAGCGGGCGCAACCAGCTCGTGGGCCGCATCGTCGACGTGCGCGTCAGCGGTCTCGTAGCTCAAGTGACTTTGTCGGTAGGAGGACAGCTGATTACTTCTCTGATCACTTCCGGCGCGGTGCGCGAAATGAATCTGAAAAAGGGCCAAACGGCCGCCGCGCTGATCAAGGCCACCGAAGTGATGATCATCCGCGTGTAGGAACATCTAGGAAATTGATGACTAGAGATCGCAGTTTCGGGTTCGAAGGTTTCATTCAACATTCAACAATCATCAATCAACAATAAAAAAGCCCCAGCCGAAGCCGGGGCTCGTTCATCCGATAAAACTTAATCGCCTGCTGCTGTCGCCATCGATTCCGCAGGCGGCGCAATCAGCCGGCCGTTCGGAGATGCCACCAGCCCCTGCTCGACCTCCGCCAGATTGATGCGCTTGATGTCCCACGCCAATCCAAGCTTCTGCAGGACCCAGATACCGTACCAGTTGAAATCAATCTCATACCAGGTAAACCCGTGCGCCGCCGAGGTGGGATGCGCATGGTGATTGTTGTGCCAGCCCTCGCCGAATGTCAGCAACGCGACCCACCAGCTATTGGTGGAGAGATCGCGCGTCGCAAACCGGCGCTTGCCCCAGGAATGGGTCGCCGAATTCACCAGCCAGGTGGCATGCAACAAGAACACGGTGCGGAAAAAGGTTCCCCAGAGCAGCCAAGGCAGGCCGCCAATCGCGAACAGCGCGATGGCAACCACGATCTGCGGCACGTAATGATACTTGGTAAGCCAGATGTGAACTTTATCTTTCGCGAGATCGGGAACGTAGCGGGCGAGCGTGGTGGTATCGTGATGCATCGACTTGCCCATCAGGATCCATCCCATGTGCGCCCACCACTTGCCGTCGATCGGCGAATGCGGGTCGCCTTCCTGATCCGAAAATTGATGATGGATGCGGTGCGTCGCCACCCAGAAAATCGGGCCGCCTTCTAGCGACAGCGTGGCGCAGACGGTCAACAGATACTCCACCCACTTCGGAGTCTTGAACCCGCGGTGTGTCAGCAGGCGATGGTACCCCATGCCGATGCCCGGGCTGCCCGCCACCCACCATAGAAAGATGGCAACCAGCAGCGCTTTCCACGTGAAAAAGAAGAGCGCGGCTACAGCGCCGACATGAAACAGCGCCATAAAAATCGCCGTGACCCAGTTGAGTTCGCCTTTTGAGGCTTGACGTCTTTCCAGATCCTGCAGTTGCATGTCCAAGAAGTTCCCCAGTTCTACGTCATTAGATGAAGTGACTTCCGCTAAATTATCAGGAGGAGCAGGCCATGACTGTAATACTTGTGTAATAGGCGGGACTTTGGGCATTACGAGAGTAATCAATCGGGAACCGGCGCTCAGCGGCCCGTAGCGCTGGCGTCTCGACGGCTGTCGCGGAGGCGTCCGCCCCCGCGCGCTCCCACAGCATGGATGGTAAGGAGTTCTAAGCGGCTCTTCCCTTCACCTGCACGCCCGCCCATTTTTCCAGCAAAGTGAGCGTCGCGGCGTAATCCAGATCCTTGTGCCCGTCTTCGGTGGCCATCTCGTAGATTTCTTCAACCGTCTCCAGCGCAGGCAGCTTCACGCGCGCTTCCTTGGCCGCCTCCAGCGTGAGCCGGATATCTTTATGCATAAGGCGCAACGGGAAATTGGGCGTGAAGTCGCGCTGCAGAATGAAGGGACCTTTATAGTCCACCACGCCCGACCGCACCATGGTGGCTTCAATCAAGGTAAGTAATTGTTGCGTGTCCACACCGAGTTTGGTGGCCAGCGTCAGCGCCTCGGCGAAGCCTTCAAAGATCAGTGCGATCTGCAGATTCATGGCGAGTTTGGTCGCCTGCCCTTTGCCGGTGTCTCCCATGCGGAAAATTTTCTTCCCCATGGCCGCAAATAGAGGTTTGAGCCGCTCCACCTGCTCTTCGGCTCCGCCCACGATGAACACCAGGGTGCCGTCGCGCGCGCCGATCTTCGAGCCCGTCATGGGGGCGTCGACCCACGCCACACCTTTCGTTCCCACACGATTCGCGTAGTTCACCGTCGCCGACGGAGAAATCGTGCTCGAGTCCGCGATGATCATGCCCTCGGTCAGCGAAGACTCCGCTCCCTCTTTCCCGAAAATCACATCCTCGACGGCGTCGGTATCGGAAACGCACAGCCAGATGACCTCAGCGCCCTGAGCCGCCGCCGCCGGGGTCGGAGCGACTCCCGCGCCTTCCACCAGCTTTCCCGGAGTGCGGTTCCACACCGTCACTTCGTGTCCCGCCTTCACCAGGTTTGCGGCCATTGATTGGCCCATGATTCCTAAACCAAGAAATGCAACTCGCATCGAAACTTTCTCCTTCGCTCCAGAAAGCGCGCCAGCAACCGTTCGGATTAGATATGACGAACTCGATGCAGGTCAAGCAAAGTAGGGAGATTTTGCAGCGCACAGCAAACTCCGTACTGCCTTCGGAATCCCAAGATATGGCCGGAATGACAAGAGACGGCGGGAATTGCACGAACCAGTGAATCCATTCGAGTGTGAAAAATCCTTCACATCGACAGCTGGCGCGACACGGGTTTATAGTGCCGGAGCAGCCGTGGCGGGTTCGGTGGCTCCCCTGTGCGCCGCATTTTGTATCACAAAGGAACTTTCCGATGGCATCTCGCTTGTCCAATCTTTTCCGTGAAGGCCGCTTGCTCGCCTTTGTCTTCGTGCTCGGTGTTTCGCTGGCGTGCGCCATCGACGCTTCGGCACAGGCCAATCTCGCAAAGATCAGCGTCGACACCCTTACCAACTCCGATAGCGATCACAGGACCGAAGTTGAGCCCGACATGTTCGCCTGGGGCAACACCATCGTGAGCACGTTTCACGTCGCGCGCCGGCCCGGCAGCGTGGGATGGGGCAGCGGCGACATCGGCTTTTCCACTTCCACCGACGCCGGCACCACCTGGCATTACGGCCTTCTGCCCGGCCTCACGGTGAACTACAAAAATGGAACGTATGGCGCCGCCGCCGATCCCTCCGTCGCCTACGACGCCAAGCATGCCATCTGGCTGATCTCCACTCTGCCGCTGGCAGGTCTGAGCTGCTGCAATCTCATCGGAGACGTCGCAGTCAGCCGCTCCATCGACGGCCTGCATTGGAGCAATCCCATTCTCATCGACAAGACCCACCTCGACGACAAGAACTGGACCGTCTGCGATAACACGCCCACCAGCCCTCACTACGGCAACTGTTACACGGAGTGGGATCAGGCCTTCGGCACGGGCAGGGTTCTGATGAGTGTGTCGAGCGATGGCGGCAAAACCTGGGGACCAGGACTGGCCTCTTCCGATGGCGCCGTCGGTCTTGGCGGCGAGCCTTTGGTCCAGCCTAACGGCACAATCATCGTTCCGTTTCAAGGCGGCGGCATCGACGTTTTCAGCTCCACCAATGGCGGCGTGAGTTGGGGCAGAAGCCAGCTGATTGCCAACATCAATAGCCATTTCGACGCTGCGGGACTGCGCAATCCCAACCTGCCGTCCGCCTCCATTGACGGCGCGGGCAAAGTCTTTGTGGTCTGGGCCGATTGCCGATTTCGCGCCAACTGTGCCGAGAACGACATCGTGATGAGCACTTCCAGCGACGGCAAAACCTGGAGCGCGGTAACCCGCATTCCGATCGACGCAACTACCAGCACGGTCGATCACTTCATTCCCGGTATTGGGGTCGATCCAACTACCTCGGGAGCCAACGCGCATCTCACGATTGTCTACTACTACTATCCCAATACCAACTGCACCCAAAGCACGTGCCAGCTGGATGTGGGTTTCACCACCTCCACCGATGGCGGAGCGACCTGGACCGCAGGCAAGAAGATTGCCGGGCCGATGAACGTGGGCTGGCTCCCCGTTTCCGATAACGGCCCGATGGTCGCCGACTACATCGGAGTTTCTTACGTGAACGGCAATCCCTTCGGCGTTTTCGCAGTCGCGCAGCAGCTCGTAGGCACGACCTACAACGAAGCGATGTACACCACCAAGACTCCGCTGCTGGTTTCCTACGATGCTCCCCGCTTCAGCTCGGTCGACGATCATCCGGTGCCGAATGCGAAGTCCGATCATGAGATGCATTTCTTCTACGACGATGAAGGCAAGCGCGAGATTCCGCAGTCGCGCTGGATCACCAATACTGAATAGTTTTTGTCTGCGTCCTCGGCGGGCTCTTCTCTGTGGCCTCTGCGATCAAAGTCATAATCGCATGCCGCGGAGATCCGCAGAGCAGCACCGCAAATCGGTCGCCTCTCAAACATTACCGTCGTACTCGCTCCGAAAAGTAAAAAGCACCGCCCCCCTTGCAGAATTCATCTAAGATGAAGACGAGAAAATTCGCCGCTCGCGCCGGTCACTTCATCGGCTGCGGCAATCGGACTAATATACGAGGGGATATCGGCTGCAGTTTCAACCCCCGGGCTCTGTAGCAGGATGATCAAGCAGACACTTCGCAATCCGGCCCTGCGCAAGCGCGCCACTCAGTTCGGGCGTCTGGTGCGCCGTTCCGCGGTGACCCCACGCTGCGGGCAAACTTACAAACCACGCCTCGCCACCAACGGAGAACTCGGCGTCACCTTCATCGGACACGCCAGCTTCTTCGTGCAGATCGGCGGCAAGAGCGTCATGATCGATCCCAATTTTGCGCGCTGGCTGTTTGTGCTCAAGCGCCTGCGCCGTCCGGGACTCCGGGTTGCCGATCTTCCGCCGATCGATCTGGTGCTGGTTTCGCACGCCCACTTCGATCACCTGCATCGCCCTTCCCTGCGAGCCATCGTGCAGAACAATCTCCGCACGCGCGGGGTTGCGCCGGCGATTATCATTCCCACTCACGTTTCCGACTTGGTATCGGATCTCGGCTTTTCCGAGATCATCGAACTGGATTGGTGGAAGACCTCGCGCCATAACAACCTGTCAGTGACGCACGTGCCTTCGCGTCATTGGGGCGCGCGCATTTTGAAGGACTCTCACCGCGGCTACGGCGGCTTCGTGCTCAAAGCCGGCAAGCACTCCGTGTATCACGCCGGCGACACCGCATATTTCTCGGGCTTTGGCGAGATCGGACGCCGCCTCGCTCCCGAACTCGCGCTGCTGCCCATTGGCGCCTACAATCCGCCGCAATTCCGCAACGTGCACACCAATCCCGCCGATGCGACCAAGGCCTTCCTCGATCTCAAAGCGCGCTGGATGGTTCCCATGCACTACGGCACCTTCCGCCTTTCGCACGAGCCGGTGGATGAACCGCTGCAGTTGTTAGATGAAGAAGCCCGCGCCGCTGGAATTAAAGACAAAATCGTGGTCCTCGAAGAAGGCGTCACGAGATTCTTCTAAAACTCCCCAGCCCCTCCCAGCCATCCTCTTTCAAGTCTGAGCGCACATCGAGGCCAGAACCTGTCCGCAATCTCATGGGTGGTTGACAATCCACGCGCCCACTTGGTGTAAACTGCCCAACAATTTCACTGAAGGAGGCCTGCAATGGCCGTTAAACCCATTCCCGAGGGCTACCACACACTCACTCCGTCTCTCACCGTTCGCAACGCCGAGCGTGCGATCGAATTCTACAAGCAGGCGTTCGGCGCGGAAGTTCGTGGCGGCGTCGCCAAAGGTCCGGACGGCAAAGTCATGCACGCCGAACTTAAAATCGGCGATTCCGTCATCATGCTGACGGATGAGTATCCCGAATTCGGCTCCAAGTCACCGCAGTCGATCGGCGACTCCGGCACGGGGCTGCATATCTATCTCGATAATGTGGACGCGGCCTTCGATCGCGCGGTGAAAGCCGGAGCCAGCGTCGAAATGCCCGTCATGGACCAGTTCTGGGGCGACCGCTACGGCAAGCTAAAGGATCCTTTCGGCCACAAGTGGTCCATGGCCACGCACGTCAGGGACATGTCGCAGGATGAAATGAAAAAAGGCATGGACGAGGCATTCGCCAAAGCCGGCGAGAAGATGAAAAAAACCGCATAGTCACTAGCCACTCAGCTCATGTGGGGACAGCCGCCTTCGGCTGTCCCGCGTGAGCCTGAGACCGGTGGCTTGTCCGCTCAGTACGCCAGCAAGATTCTCAGGTCGCGCAAGTTGTTTCCTGTCGGCCCGATCTCAATCGCATCCCCGAGCGCGCGGAATAGTGGATAGGCATCGAACTTTGCCAGTCCCGCCTGCACACTCACTCCCCGTTCGCGCGCGCGCTGCGCGCTGCTGCCATCCACCACCGCCCCGGCCGCGGGACTGTTTCCATCCACACCATCGGTTCCAGCGCTGAGCACGGTGATGTTTTCGCCCGCAATTTCCTCGGCGCAGGCCAGCGCGAACTGCTGGTTCCGTCCGCCAGTTCCGCCATTGGTGACTTTCACGGTCACCTCGCCACCCGAGATCAAGCACACCGGCGAACACTGCTTGCGCAATTCGCGCACTGTCCCGAGTAAGTACTCGGCAGCCTTCTGGTAATCCCAATCGTCGGAGGAATTATCCACCTGCACGAAGAAGCCCGCGCGTTCGGCCGCCAGGCTGGCCTCTTCGATCGCAGTCCGGTTCGACAGAATCGTCCACCAGCGCGCCTGATGAAATGCCGGATCGTCTGATTTCGGAGTCTCTTCCAGCGCATGCCGTTCGAACAACTCCCGCGTCGCTGCCGGAAACTGCTTCAGGAGTTCATATTTCTCGGCGATGCGATAACAATCTTCGATCGTGGTCGAATCGGGCATGGTGGGCCCGGACGCCAACGCGTCCGGCGTGCTGTCGGGAACATCAGAGACCAGCAACGAAACTTGTTGCGCGGGAGATGCGGCCTGCGCCAGGCGTCCGCCTTTCACCGCCGACAGGTGTTTGCGCACGGCATTGATTTCGGCGATCGGGGCTCCCGAGAGCACCAGCGCACGATAGCTCGCAACCAAATCGGCGAGCGAGACCTCATCGTCGATCGGCTTTTCCACGATTGACGACCCGCCTCCGCTGAGCAGGAAGATTACGAGTCCCGACGACGGCAGCGCTTCCAGCGCACGCAACATGGCGGTGGCTGCCTGAATGGATTCCGCGTTGGGCGTGGGATGCCCACCGTGAAAATAGCGGAAGCCGCGAACCTGCGCTGCCGGCTGCACCGAACTCGCCACAATCCCCTCGACGGAAGGCCCGAGCTGTTGGCTGAGGGCTTCGACCATGGTGTGGCCAGCCTTGCCCAGCGAGATGACGCGCACCTGCGAATACGAGTTCAGGTCGTAAAGGTCTTCGCGCACGCGCAAGATGCCGCGCTCGCAATGCACGTGTCGAGCGAAAGCCTTTTCGATGGAAGCTTGATCCAGCGCATGCTGAAAGATGGCGCGCGCCGTGTCACGCATCTTTCGGAACTGCGATTCAGCCGCTGGATCGGGCATGCGTCAAGATTATAAAGAACAGCTGTCAGCCGACAGCTTCCCTCACCCACGCTTCAATGGCCTCGCGCAACTCGCGCAGGCGTCCCTCGAAGAAGTGGTCGCCGCCTTCGATGATCACCAACTTCTTCGGCTCCGGCAGGGATTCAACCAGGCTCTCCAGCTTGGCGCGCGGGCCGAACTGATCGCGCGACCCACTCACGAACAACTTGGGCTTGAGGCAGTCGCGCAGAAAATCGAGAGTATAAATGCGGGGCTCTTCTGAATCGGCAGCGACCGGCGCAACCGGAACTCCCACGCCAATCACTGCGCGAACTCGATAGTCGGCACACGCCGCTCGCAATCCAACCGCCGCGCCAAAAGAAAATCCCGCAAAGATCAGCGGCAGATGAAACTCGGCATCGAGCCAGTCAAGCGCAGTGCGCACGTCTTCGACCTCGCCGTTGCCCTGGTCATGTTCGCCCTGGCTCAAGCCCGCGCCGCGAAAGTTGAAGCGCAGCACGGGGAAACCAAAGCTGTTCAGCGCCTTCATAGTGTGGAAGACGACTTTGTTGTGCAGCGTCCCGCCAAACAGAGGATGCGGATGGCAGACGACGGCTGCATGGGTGGCATTCTCCGCGCCACCGTTAAGCAGCGCTTCCAGCCGTCCCACAGGGCCGTCAAGGAATAAGGAGCGAATCGGCGAGCCGGAGTGCACGGTTTAGATTATCGCAGCAGCAGTACTCGGTACTCAGTTGTCAGTACTCAGAGTGAACCCTGAGGTCCACGGTTTCCGCTCTGCTATTCTCTCCTGCATGGACGCTGTCACGCTAACGCGCCAGCTTGTCGATATTGAATCGATCACCGGCAACGAATCCGCGGTGGGGAACTATCTTTACGGCGAGCTCTGCCGCCTGGGTTATCAGACAAAAAAGATGCCGGTAGAGGGTGATCGCTTCAACGTCTACGCGACCTCGCCGGACCATTCGCAGCCGGCCATCGTTTTCTCCACGCACATGGACACGGTTCCCCCCTTCATTCCATCGTCAGAGGATAAAGGCAGCATCTATGGGCGCGGCTCGTGCGATGCCAAGGGAATTATCGCGGCACAGGTCGCAGCCGCCGAGCGTTTGCGCCAGCAAGGCCTCCACGTAGGATTGCTGTTCGTGGTCGGAGAAGAGCGCGACAGCCTGGGCGCGCAGGTGGCAAATCAATTGGCAGCCGGCAGCCAAGGCTCGCGCAGCCGCTACCTGGTCAATGGCGAACCCACGGAGAATCGCCTTGCGCTGGCTTCGAAAGGAACTCTTCGCGTTGAGGTCACGGCCAGGGGCCGCATGGCGCACTCGGCGTATCCGGAGCTGGGCGAGTCCGCGATCGACAAGCTGCTCCCGGCGCTCGCGCGATTGCGCGCCATGCCATTGCCCAACGATCCTCAGGTTGGGCCATGCACGTTGAACATCGGCCTGATCGAAGGCGGCCGAGCGCCCAATGTAATTCCCGACTACGCGCATGCCGACCTGCTGTACCGGCTGATCGGTCCATCGGACGATTTGCGCCGGCAAATTCTTGCGACGGCCGGAGATCAGGTCGAGGTCACATTTCCCCTCGAGCTTCCCTTCCTGCGCCTGCAAACCGTGGACGGGCTCCCCACCATGATCGCCGCATTCACCACCGACATTCCCAAACTCACCAACTGGGGCGAGCCGCTGCTGATCGGTCCAGGATCGATTCACGTCGCGCACACTGAGGGCGAGTACATCGAGAAGCGGCAACTCCACGAGGCCATCGATCTGTACTGCAAGATAGCGCAGCAACTTTCGATGCAACCAGTCTGAACTCGATCGCGGGGGTGCCGGCAGCGGCATGTCGGCTACATCAACTTGCGCTGAACTCAATCAGGGATTTGAGCCGTAACCGATCGCTTCGCAGCGGTGCTGGCCACTTTGCCGTGACGGAGTCGGAGTTCTGTCACGTGTCGCGTACTGGTCTACTGCGGGCTCCACGTCATATCCACGTGCACCGGGATCTCATTTTTCACCGGCATGGTGAGCAGCGAGGGTGGCTCGATTTTGAAATCCGCAAGCGTCGTCGGGATGGTTCCAGTGATGTGTTTTTCGTTTCCTTCCGTCTTCACTTCGAATGGCACCTGCTGGTAGTGCACGGTCTGGCCGGCGAACTGAATCTCCAGATCGGCTTTGATGGTCGCCGATCCTCCGGCCGACTCCGGCAGGCGCGTGCGCACCTGCACCATGGGAAACTCGGCCCCGCGCGTCACCTGGATCATATGCAGGTCGCGATTGCTGTCGCCCGAGTCAAACGATTTCACCGGCACCGCGATCAGGAAATCGCATTGTCCTTCGTGGCAGACGCCCTTGCCCCGTGCGGCGTGGCTGGCGCCATCGGTCTCATGCAACGGATGGGAGACGTGATACGCGAGCGTGCTTTGTTTGAGCACCCAGGTTTGATCGGCACCATAAAGATTCGAAGAAGCGAACAGTAGGAATAAAGACAGCAATGTTTTCGTCATAGGTTTGCGGAAAGTGTGAAAAAGCGGTCCCTCAGAACTTCAACGACACCGACAGCAGGGCCGCGCCGAAGGCGCCTGCGGTGACGATGGCAACCGGTCCGTGCAACTGGGCAATGCCGTGAACTTTTTCGCCGTTATTCTTCTGCGAGAAGGCAATGGCTCCGAGAATTGGCGTCGCGATCATACCCGGCCCATGAATCCACGCCATGATCTTGTGGAACTTGATAGGCCCGCGGGTCTCAGTGCCCTCGATCTTGGGCGCGCGGATCGCGTAATAGGCGGTAATGCCATACAAATCTCCGGTAAGCGCCCCCAGCGCGACGTGAAGATCGCGCGACGCCGTGCCTTCGCTGTGGCCGCCCGCATTCAGCGACGTGACCACCGAAGCGATCATGGGAATGGTCGTAATCAATCCCATGCGCTGGTGAATCTTCAGCATGTGCGTGCGCTTGTCGAGCAGCGCTTGCTGCCGCGCATTGCCCTGCTCTTCCGCTTTCGAAAAGCCGAGGTCTGCCAATGAGGGAGCGACCTGATTCTGTGGCTGTGCCGGATTCTGACTTTGACTGCTCGAAGGAGCGTTGGGCGGATTTTCGGATGCCGCCGGTGGCGCCGATGGGGTAGTCTGCTCTTGACCCAGCGTGAGCCTCTGCTCTTGCTCGCTCCCCGCGGCCAGCGTGACCTTCGCGCTCGCCGTGCCGCTTCCCTCAACCACGGCAGAAATCTCATACTCCCCAGAAGCCAGCTTCGCAAACCGGTAATGCCCGTCCGAATCGGTCATGGTTTCGCTGGTCTCCCCAGTGGAAATGTTCTTCACCGAAACCTTCGCATTGGGCAGCGCCTTTGCCGAACTGTCCGTGACCGTGCCGAACAGGGTTGCGCTCACATCTTGCGCGTTCAGAAAATTGGCATTGAGTAAAAAAATTAGTACAGCACCAAGGGCGAACTTCGTAGCGCTGAGCTTCATTGAGTTCCCTTCGCTAGTTCGAGACCTGGAAAACTATTGTTCAAAGATGCGACCGCACCCAGAGAAGATGTCTAACTTTACAATCGGATGAGCTTAATCCGTCCACCTGACGAATGCCAACTGGAACAGAACGCCGGCAGCCTGGCCACAAAATGCAGTGGACAGAATATACGCTAATAGCGTACGATAGCTACACGTACGCCCCTAGCGTACAACTGTGCATGGAGTTTATCGAAGCACCTGCGTTTACGCGTCATTTGCCCGAATACTTGAATGATGATGAGTACAGAACTCTTCAGCACCGGCTTGGCGAGAATCCGGAACTCGGCAGCTTAATGCCAGGGACAAGCGGCTTCCGAAAACTGCGTTGGGCCGACGTTCGGCGCGGCAAAGGACGCCGAGGCGGATTACGGGTTATCTACTATTACTTCGCGTCCGATAACCAGATCTGGCTGATGACCCTGTACGACAAGGCCGAAGCTGCCGATTTGAGCGCAAGGGAAAAGAAGGCGCTGAAGGCTGCAATTGAGAGCGAGTTAACTGCGCGCAAGGCAAGGCGCGCGAGTGGGCGCCGCGGGACACGGAGGGTACAGTAATGGCAAAGAGGGACGTTTTTTCCGAGTTAATCGAAGGTGTGACCGCCATGAAGGCCCACCGGGAAGGCAAGATCACGCTGCGCAGTTACAAGGTTGAGTCAGCGCCGCTGCCCAGAGTGGACTCCAAGCTCATCCGCGACACTCGAAAGAGGCTGCACTGTTCCCGAGCAGTGTTCGCGCGCAAACTGCGGATCAACGAGCGCACCCTCGAGAAGTGGGAGCAGGGGCGTGCCAAGCCGAATCCTCAGGCCGCTGCGCTTGTGCTGCTGGTACGGCGCTACCCCGATACGCTGGCGCGACTGGATGAGGTGGCAGAGGGGTAACTTCCCCAATCGCCCCCGTCGTAAAACGCATTGACTAGGCTCTCCTCCGCTTCCACTTCCTTCCGTCAAGATCGGCTAGACTTGTGAGAGATGACCACCACCGCCCTCAATTCCCTGGCGCGCGCCTCCTCTGCTTACCTGCGCTCGGCCATGCACCAGCCCATTCGCTGGCGCGAGTGGGGCGAAGAGGCCTTTGCCGCCGCCCAGCGCGAGAACAAGCCCATGCTGCTCGATATCGGCGCGGTGTGGTGCCACTGGTGTCACGTGATGGATCGCGAGTCTTACGACGATCCCGCCATCGCCGAGATTGTGAACGAACATTTCATCGCGGTGAAAGTGGATCGCGACGAGCGTCCCGACATTGACGGGCGCTACCAAGCCGCGGTGCAGGCCGTAAGCGGGCAGGGCGGATGGCCGCTGACCGCATTTCTTACTCCCGACGGCAAACCTTTTTATGGCGGAACGTACTTCCCCCCGAATGATGGCTACGGCCGTCCCAGCTTCCGGCGCGTACTGCTGAGCATCGCCAATGCCTACAAGGAAAAGCACGGCGACGTGGTTGAGCAGGCCAAGATGGTCGAGAGCGCGATCGCGCAATCGGAATCCTTTGCCGGACGCAGCGGCCGGGTTTCCCCGGCGATGATTACCGCGATTCTGGAATCTGCCCAGAAGATGTTCGATCCCCAGCACGGCGGATTTGGCCAGGCTCCGAAGTTTCCGCATCCCTCCGCACTAGAGGTATTGATTGAGAGATATGCTCGCGGCGCTGGCGGCTCGGAACTTCGCAACATCATCGTGACCACGCTCGAGCGTATGGCTCGCGGCGGCGTCTATGACCAGCTGGCGGGCGGCTTCCATCGCTATTCGGTGGACGAGCGCTGGGTGGTGCCGCACTTCGAGAAGATGTGCTATGACAATTCCGAACTCCTAAAAAATTATGTGCACGCCTATCAGGCCACGGGCGAGCCGTTGTTCGCCGACGTTGCCCGCGACATCATCCGCTGGATGGACGAGTGGCTCAGCGATCGCGAGCGCGGCGGATTTTACGCATCCCAGGACGCCGACATTTCCATGGACGACGATGGCGACTATTTCACCTGGACGCTCGACGAAACGCGCGCCGTCTTGACCGAAGAAGAAGCGCAGGTCGCATCGCTTCACTACGACATCAACGAAATCGGCGAGATGCATCACAATCCAGCAAAGAACGTGCTCTTCGTACGCGCGCCCATCGATGAGATCGCCCGGCGCCTGAGCCTGACTGCGGATCGCGTCAAAGAACTGCTCGACTCTGCCAAGAAAAAGATGTATGCCGCCCGCCTGCAGCGGCAGGCGCCCTACGTCGACAAGACCGTCTATGTGGGCTGGAACAGCCTGTGCATCACTGCTTATCTGGAGACGGCCCGCGTGCTGGGATTACCCGAGGTTCGACGTTTTGCGCTGCGCTCGTTGGATCGCGTGCTGTCGCAGGCATGGAAGCATGCCGCGGACAAGGACTCCCAAGCCGCATCGCTGCTTCACGTGGTCGCCTACTCCGATCCCAAGGCCGAGCACCGCGAAGTTGCCGGACTGCTCGATGACTATGCCTTCACCGCGCTGGCGTGTCTCGACGCCTATGAAGCCACCGCCGATCTCAGCTACTTCAAATTCGCGCGCTCCATCGTGGACGCCATGATTGCACGCTTCTTTGACGCGACCTCCGGTGGTTTCTTCGATTGCCAGCCTGCCGAGGATGGCAAGAGCCTGGGCGTGCTGGCCACTCGCCGCAAGCCGTTGCAGGACTCGCCCACGCCGGCAGGAAATCCCATGGCGGCAATTGCGCTCATGCGGTTGCATCACTACACCGGTGACGTCGGCTATCGCGAGAAGGCGGAGCAGACGCTGGAAACCTTCGCCGGGGTGGCCGAGCAGTTCGGCATCTTCGCCGCGACCTACGGCATTGCCGTGCTCCATTTCCTGGACAGTCCCGTGCAGGTCGTAGTGATCGCCGACGAAGCAACCAAGCAGTCAGCCGACGAACTCTGCACCGCCGCCGTCGCGCCCTTCGCTTTCACAAAGGCTGTGCTGCGCCTGTCCGCCAATCAGGCAGTCGCGCAAAACTTGCCGCCGGTGCTGGCACAGGCCATTCCCAATCTACCCCAGCTTCACTCCGGGCAGCCGTTCGCCGTCCTGTGCTCGGGAACTGCGTGTCAGCCGCCGATCACTGACCGCAGCGAACTCAAGCGCCAACTCGAAGCCGCACTATCCAAACCCACGCCGTGAAGTTCACAAAGAGCTCCGAGGGAACACACAGGAGACACTGTTGAATTCTGTGCCCCCTGTGGTTCCTGCGCTGGTGCTAGGTTCAGTTTGGGATAGTGGTAATGTGGGAGCATCCGGCGGAGGTAGCGGATGCGGTCGCGGTTCATTGCGGTGCTAGTGCTGGTGTCGAGTCCGTGGCTGAGTCGGGCGCAAGGGCAACAGCAGGGTCAGGCAGGAGCGCCCCCGACGGCTCAGAGCACCGAGAGCGAGATATCAACGCGGAGCACAGACACCACGATCAAGGTACAGGTGAATCTGGTGCAGGTGCGGGTCGTGGTCAAAGATGCCAGCGGCAAGATAGTGCCAGACCTGAAGCAGGAAGATTTTCAGGTGTTGGATAACGGCAAGAAACAGAAGATTTCGGCCTTTAACCTGGAGAAGGAAGCAACGCCTGAGCAAAGCGGTCCGACGGCGGAAGGAAAAGTCGCAGAAATAGAAACGCGGAAGGCTGGGGAAGCCGACGCGGAAACCGGCGTGCCGACTGTGTCGGTGATGCCCAAGAGATTTGTAGCGTTGGTGTTTGATGATTCCCATATGAAGGCCGCTGACGCGATGGCGGTGCGAACTGCTACAGACAAGCTGTTCGCGACCCTGACGCCGTCGGATCGCGTGGCGATTTACTCGACAGGCGGAGACGTGCACCTGGATTTCACGGGAGACGCGCCGACATTGCGGAAGACGCTGGCGACAATCATTCCGCGTCCGACCAGAGGTGAAGGCGAATTCAAATGCCCGAACATCAGCTTGTTCCAGGCAGACCTGATCGTGAATAAACACGATCGGGATGCGATCGCCACTGCGGCAGCCGATGCGGCAGTGAACGAGTGCGCGGTCGACATAACCACCTATGCGAGTCAGATATTGCAAGTAGGAGACTCGCTGACTCGGGATGGCTACGAAGTGTTGGAGAATATTGTGAAACGCCTTGCGCAGATGCCAGGGCGGCGTGTGCTCGTCTACGTTTCGCCGGGGTTCCTTTTGACTGACGCAGTGTTGACGAGCAGTTGGGAATGGATCGAACCGGCGCTACGGGCAGGAGTGGTAATAAATACGATTGACGCGAGAGGTTTGTACACGCCGGACTCGTTGCCGGATATCGACGCATCTCCACAAGTCGCCCCTTACAAAGAGGGTGGAGCGGACTACCAACGAATGGAAAGCATCTACCGGATGCAATCGCAGTTTCAGTTGGGTCAAGTGCTAGGGGAGATGGCGGCCACGACAGGCGGAACGTTCTTTCATAACCGCAATGATTTGGACGTCGGAATCAGTCAGGCGATGGCGGCGCCCAGTGTAAGTTACGTTCTGGGATTTGCGCCGCAGAATCCGAAGCTGGATGGAAAGTTCCATAAGCTGAAAGTGGTGGTGCGGAACGGGAAGAAATACCAGATTCAGGCCAGGAATGGATATTACGCCTCAAAAATGCCGGTGGGCGATCCGGAAGAGGTAGCGAAGCAGGCAGTGCGGGAAGCGCTGTTGTCGCAAAACGAAGTGGTAGGCATACCGTTCAAGTTAGAGACAGAGTCTCTTAAGGTGGATGCGACCTCCGCAAAATTGACGGTGGTCACGAACCTGGACATCCGTGGACTCCGCTTTCGGAAGGTGGATGGACTCAGTTGCAACGATCTCGTTTTGGCGACCGGGTTATTCGATTCGAACGGGCGCATGGTGAGCGGCGAGATGAAAGAGATTGTGCTGAAGCTGAAGAATTCCACCTTCGAGGAAATGAGCAAGACTGGGTTCACCATCAAGAACGAGTTTACGGTGAAGCCGGGGACATACCGGGTGCGCAGCGTGCTGCGAGGCTCGGAAGGAGAGCAATTGACGGCGCGGAGTCGGGTGATCGTCATTCCTGCTAAGCAATCCTATGAGACGGCGAGGCAATCCAACGTTAGCGAAAAGAAAGGCCAGGATCTGCAATGGGCGCCCCCAATCGTCGATGCACACCTGAAATCGGTGGCGATGATACCACCTTGCGACCTCTCCGACGTACTGCAGCATGCTGCAGAAAACGCATTAAACCTGGCTTCGAATTTGGAGAAGTTTACTGCTCAAGAACACATCGCTTACGTCATGCTCGATCGTAGCGGGATGGTAAGGGCGTACGATTCCGGCTCGTTCGATTATGTCTATTCGATGCAGCAACAGAAGGGTGGCGTCGTCAGCCGGGAGTACCGAACCCCACTGAAGGGCAGCCATGCGTTTAGCGCCGCCGGACTGGATATTGGCGAGGTGGCAATTGCGTTGATCTTTCACCCCGAATTACAAGCTGACTATGAAATGCGATGCGAAGGAGTGGACGAGCGAAATGGGCAACTCGACTGGGTCGTCCACTTTCAGCAGCGGAAAGACAGGCCCAGCCGCACCGCAAGGTTCTGGGTGGACAACGTTTCCTATCCGGGCAACTTGAAGGGCCGAGCCTGGATCTCGAACGAAAACTTTCAGGTCGTCCACTTAGAGGCAAATCTGATGCGTGATGTTCCGGCGATCGGGTTACAAGACCTTGCTTTCTCGGTCGACTACGGGTTGGCCCAATCTTCGTCGGGAAATCTCCGCCTATGGCTACCCAATCACAGCGTTACCTACTGGAACTTCGACACAAATCGAATCGTTCTTGCTCATACTTTGGCCGATTTCCAATTCTTTGCGGTCGAGACAAAAGAAAAGATCCAACAACCAAAGCAGCCCTGACGTAAAACCACATCCAATCCTTGTAATCAGGGCCTTAGCGCAACTTTGCGCCGTCCGTTCGCCTCTCCGCGTCACTACTCGCAAAGAGTCTCTCAACAACTACATGAGTCCATCAAAAATAAAGGGCCGACGGCTTATATGGTTCCGTCAGCCCGAAGATGGCAAAGCCCTGGTGATTCGGCCCAAACCACAATTACTGCAGGTTACCCACTACTGGTTACTTTAGTGACCTTGCCGGTCACAGCGCCTTGGGAGTCTACTGCGGTGGCAAGGTGGATTGGCAGTTGGTTGATTTGGGTGGGCACAGGATGAGCGGCCCTCCGTCCGTGGCGGGAACCTGTTGGACGGTAGCTGCTATAAATGTGCCCACGAGTCCTACCATCAGGAGCAACGTCCTGATTGCTCTCTTCATGGGTTTGTCTCCTATATCCGCGGTGGAAATTCGTTGAGAAGAACTTCCTAGCGGTGCCGCATTATAGGGCACGTGTCAAATCTCCTGCGCAATCATCTTCACCGGGGCAGATGAACCAGCCGGCTCTGGTTCCCGGCCGCCATTCCGTCCTGCCATTAATCATTTGCTGAACACATAGTTACAGCCAACATTCGAAGTCTTAATTGCACGCAGCCGAAAGGCCGCAAACCTTTGTACATGAATTTACACTTTCGGAACAAAAAGCAGAGGGGAACAACGAAAGAGGAGGGCTATAGAACGTGAGCGAACTAGCTCTTCGACCCGGCCCGCACGGCTGCGGCAAGACCTTCCGCGGCAGCGGCCGCTGCTCGAGCCAGTGCACCCGCGCCGCGTTCCGCAGGCGCAGCCGCCGGTTCCGCGGGCTGCGAACGGGAGAGCGCCCGGTCCACCATGCCTTCAAACATCGGAATCAGCGAGTCGGCCGGCACCGGGTGATGGATGTCGGAAAGGCTCTGCTCCCAGCGATGCGGTTGCAACAGGTTCTGGGACGCATCCCGGACAGGGCGTTTCACCGCAACATAGCTCAGCCACAACGACAGGCAGCAGTTGTAAACGCTCATGTTGACGATGCTCATCCAGGGCCCGCCCAGATGATGGCCGGCCCAGGACGCGATTAGCATCAGTTCGGTCACCGCGAACACGCCAAATCCCAGCGCGATCCCAAAGCTTTGCTGCCGCCGGCTCACGCCCACATAGTGAGCAAAGAACAGCAGGAACAAGACCATCCCGACCTGCATGATGCGTACGCAGCGCTGGGCAGTGATAATAGCCTGCATTACCGGACCGGTCGGCGCGGAACTGGTGGAAACCGAAACTACCCCCGCCACCAGCAGCATCACCAGCCCCGCCCACTTGAATAAGACTGTGCCCAGGTCGCGCAAAGTATGGAACGAGCGAAATACGTCCACAAAAACTTCATGAATCACCAGGAACCCGCAGGCCACACTGATCGCCGTGCACACCCAGTAAAGATAAAAGAGCAAGGAGTAGCTGTGCCAGAAATAGGCAGGAAAGACCACACAGAAGGAAACGATCTGGGTCAGGATGTAACCAAAGAAGAACTTGAATTGACGGAACAGTTTCCGGCGAAGCATGAACCCGGCAATCGTCATCTGCAAGACGGGATGCAGGATCCAGAGCGTGTAGTAGAAAATCTTGACTCGTTCGCTCATGCTTCTCGTTTCGCGGCCGTACCGCGGATACTGCGCGCTGCAAGCCATGACCTCAGTCCGGCA
>Ga0070730_10001526_pt1 | contig 22234 bp, 15 predicted proteins | sample Coa_R1_3_FD_66447 | JGI IMG/M metagenome (GOLD analysis project Ga0070730, IMG submission 66447) | Surface soil microbial communities from Centralia Pennsylvania, which are recovering from an underground coalmine fire - Coalmine... | ecosystem: Environmental > Terrestrial > Soil > Unclassified ... | reverse complement strand
GTCGTCCTCAATTCGGTGACGTCGAGCCCGTCGAGCTGCAATACCGCTACGATGGCTTGCGCGAGCAGCGGCTCGATCGCCTTGGATACCGGCAGCGTGATATCCACGACAGGTTCGGGTTCCGGTACGGCGGGCCAGATCGTCCTGCGGGCACCGGCCTTGTCCACCGGCGACCTCGTTGCGATCAACCCGAACGGGCAGGGCGGCTCCGGCATCGGCGCCCAAGTGAGCGGGCAAGTGATGGTCGAGCCGGTCCTGGTTTCCCTCACGGCGCCGGGCACGGCGGATTCGGACCTTTCGAATGGCGTTGGCGCCGCGGCGGCCTTCCTGACTACGGCCGCGCAGCCGATCGCCGCCAGATTGGGGGTTCCCAGCACGGCTGTTCAAGCGGGCGTCGAACTCCGAGACTACTCCGCGACCGACAATCTGCAGTTCTCACAGAGCCTCGATCTGAGCCAAAACAGCACGCAGGGCCAAGTCGTCAATGTCGCGGTGCGCGCCGCCGGCGCCGTCACGATCGACGGCAAGATCTCAGACGGCTTTGCCGTCGTCACCTCGGGAACTGGTTCCTCCGCAACGGCGCCAACCGGCATGCCTTCGGGTTCATTGAGCTTCGTGGCCGGCGCGGATCTCTCGAGCGCAAATCCCTTGTCCGTAGTGACAGCATCCTCCGGATCGACGCCTGCGGCGGCGCTGACGCTGGGACCTCAGGCGATCGTGCGTACGGCAACCGGCGATATCAATCTGGCCGCGGGCGGCAGCGTAGTTTTTCTGAGCGACTCGACCGGCGGTGCGTCGGTCTATACGGCCGGCTTACCCGGTCAAACCACGCCGATGGGCAGCACCAAGCGTCCCGGATATTTTCCCGCCAACGGCGGTGCAATCGTCATCGCAGCGGAGGGAGACGTCGTCGGTGCGCCGTTCCTCGACCCGAACCTCGACGGTGGCGACTTCAGCGTCACCGGCTGGCAACCGCGTGGAGTCATCGGATCGACCGGGCAACAACGGGGACAGTACGGGGTCAATTTCGACAACTTCGATTGGAACGTCGGTGCCCTGGGCGGCGGCGACGTGACGGTCCTCGCCGGCGGCAAAGTGAGCAATTTATCGGCAGCCACGGCGGACAGCAGCCCCGATGGCAACGCCACGATTTATGGTGCGGGAGGGGGTCTGCGCATTGATGCGGTGGGCGATATCGGCAGCGCGCAAGTGTACGTCGCCGACGGAGTCGGTACCCTCACCACGAACGCGGGCCTGACTCCCATCGTCCCGCAAATCAACGGAGGCACGGGCTTCGTCGGATCGAGTTTCGCACTGGGGGATGCCCAGATCTCGGTCTGGGCGCGCCAGTCGGTACAGGTCGATGCGGTGTACAACCCCACGTTCGTCGCGGCGACCACAAAGGGCAACGGCGCCGGTCAACAATTCTTTACGTACGGGACCAATTCAGCGCTCAATCTGTTCAGCACGGGCGGCACAGAATCATTGGAGCTCGACCCCAACAAGGCCGTCATGGGGGCATTGCTCGGGCCGAATCTGGTCGCGGCTCCGGCAGCGGGCGTCACCGGAGCGCTCCTCGATTTGCCGGCGAACCTCTCGGTAATAGCGCTGCAGCAGGACATCAGTTTGCATACCCTATCCGGCGCCATCCTGTACCCCTCGAGCACCGGAGAGCTGGTGTTGTTCGCAGGGCAAGACATCAGGGGCAACGGATCCGCCATCAGCATGTCGGATGGCTTTGCCTCGGCGGTCCCGACTGCGGGGTCGGTGGTCCCGGCCCAGACCGGCGCCTTCGTCGTCGGCGGCCTGGCGGCGTTCCAAGGAGCGATTCATACGGGTGACGCGAATCCCGCGCTCATCACGGCGGGACTCGACATCGACAGTTTGGTAATCGGGATCCCGAAAGCGGCGCAAATCTCGGCCGGCCGTGACATCCTGGATACCAACTATCAAGGCCAGAATGTCGCGGCCGGGGATGCCACGCTGATTACCGCCGGCCGGGACATCAGCTACTCCGTGACGGGAGTGAGTTCCACCGGCATCGCGGTGGGGGGCGAGGGCAGCGTTGATATATTCGCGGGCCGCAACATCGACTTGGGCGTCGGCGGCGGCATCACCACCACCGGCAATCTGCTGAATGCCAATTTGCCGAGCGCGGCGGGTGCCGACTTGACTCTCGCGGTGGGATACGGGACTGCGGGCGCCGACTACGCTTCGTTCTTGAAAAACGTCGTCGCGCCGTCGACCGCCTATCAGACGCAGTTGACCAACTACGTGGATACGCAAACCGGACAAACCGGGTTGACCTTCGCCCAGGCACAGAAATACTTCTCGGCACCCACGCAGGCTCAGCCGACCCTCACACAGAGTCAGCAGACGGCTCTGATCGACGACGTGTTCTTCAATGAATTGCTGCTCTCGGGCCGCGCCGCCAATTCCGGGACCGGGGTCGGTTTCACGGAGGGCTACGCGGCCATCGACGCCTTGTACCCGCACAGCCGAAACCCGACCGCCGTCAATCCCAGCCCGTACGGCGGGAACCTGAATCTCATTTCCAGCCAGATCTACACCGAGAGCGGCGGCAACATTTCCATCGTCGTGCCGGGCGGCTCGATCGACGTCGGCCTTGCCTTTACCCCCGTGGGCCTCGCCCAGAAGAAGCCCGGGCAATTGGGCATCGTGGCGCAAGGTGCGGGCAACGTCGATATCTACGCGCAAGGCGACGTCAACGTCAACGCATCGCGCATCTTCACGCTCGGCGGCGGCAACATTCTCATCTGGTCCGACGAAGGCAGTATCGACGCCGGCAACGGTTCCAAGTCGTCGTTGTCGGTGCCGCCGCCCACTGTCCTCGTTTCGGCAAACGGTACCATTTCGATCGACTACTCCGGCTCCCTGTCCGGTAGCGGCATCCGCACCATTCAAACGAATCCCAGCGTCCCACCCGGAAACGTGGATCTGGATGCGCCCGTGGGCACGGTCAACGCCGGCGACGCCGGCATCGGCGCTTCCGGCAACATCAACATTGCCGCGGCCCACGTGATCGGTGTGCTCAATATCAACTTCGGCGGCACCGCCACCGGCGTGCCTTCCGATCTCAGCGGCTTGGGCGCCAGTCTCTCGGGCGTCTCGGCGGTTGCCAGCGGCGCCACCTCGAGCGGCGCCGCGGCCGCTCTGGCCGAATCGAATGCAGCGAAAGAGACCGCCCCGTTGGCGCAAAACGCCCTCAGCTGGCTGGAGGTGTTCGTCACCGGTCTGGGCGAAGAGAACTGCAAGCAGGACGACGTCGAATGCCTGAAGCGACAGAAGACGGCGGCGCCCTGAGAGTGGCGACAAATCACTTTTTTGTAACAAATTCATCACGCCCGATACCCACAATGGCGCTCCCTAAAGGGTTTTAGCCAAAGGAAACGCGCTCCAATGAAGGGTGCCGGTAAGTTGATTGGGATCGTCGCCTTGTTGATCCCGGTGGCGGCTCTCGCCGCTTCCTGGTGGAGCAACGATTGGAAGTACCGCAAGGAAGTCGGTTTCGATCTGTCCCCGACCGGCGCCGACATTGCCGCCACACCGCAAGACGTGCCGGTATTGGTGCGCCTGTCGCTCGCGAACTTCAGCTACTTCAACGACACGAAGCCCGACGGCTCGGATTTTCGTCTCGTCACCGGCGACGACAAGACACCGCTCAAGTTTCACTTCGAGAAATACGACCCTCAAAGCCAGATTGCTCTTCTCTGGGTGCGTATGCCGCAAATCACGGGCGGCGCGAAAACCGATAAGATCTACGCCTACTACGGCAATGCCGAGGCACCCGCCGCCGCAGACGTTGCGGGCACGTACGATGCACAGCAGGTGCTGGTGCTGTCGTTCTCCGAGACCACCGGGTTGCCGCTGGACTCGACCGCGTACAAGAACAATCCCGCCGCCTCCACGGCGGTGTTGACCCCCGCCGCGTTGATCGCAGGCGGCGCGAAGTTCGCCGGCAAGGAAAGCATCACGGTGCCGGCCACCGCATCGCTGCGGTTGCTGCCGAATCAGGGTCTTACCGCGTCCGCGTGGCTGCGTATCGATGCGCCCCAAGAAGCCGCCGTGCTGGCGCTGACCGATGGGGCGAAGTCGATCGAACTCGATGTCGCGGGCGCCAAGCTCGTCGCGCGCGCCGTCCTGGGCGCGGCGCCGGTGACCGTCACCAGCGCGGCCGATATCACGACCGGCCAGTGGCACCACGTGGCCTTCACGGCGGCGAGCGGCAAGCTCACGCTGTACCTGGATGGCGTTGCGGCCGGCAGCGCGCCGGTTACTCTGCAGGAAGTGGGCGGCACTTTCACCGTGGGTGCGGCCAACGGCACCAAGTTCCTGACCGGCGACATCGACGAAGTGCAAGTGTCGAAGGTTGCCCGCAGCCCCGACTGGCTCAAGGCCTCGGCGCGGGCCCAGGGCATGGATACCAACCTGGTCGTTTACGGGGCCGACGGACAGCGCGAGGGCGGAAGTCAAACCTCGTATTTCGTCACGATTGCAAAGAATCTCACCGTCGACGGCTGGGCCGTCATCGGCATCTGCATGGCGATGCTGGTTATCGCGCTGGCCATCATGATCGTCAAGGCGATTTTCCTGACGCGTATCGAGAGAGCCAATGCGAAATTCTTGAAGGAATTTCGCCGTCTGAATGTGGCCAATGCCACATCGCTCGATGAACCGGCTCAAGAGTCCGAGGACGATCTCGATGACGCGCCCTCCATGGCCTCACTGGCGAACGACCACAACAAGTACGGCGCCTCGACCCTCTATCGCCTCTATCATCATGGCGTACGCGAAGTGAACAAACGCGTCGCCAATCAATCGGTGAGTGCGCAACGCGTTCATGTCCTCTCCGCTCAGTCGATCGATGCCATTCGCGCCGCCATGGACAGCACCATGACGCGCCTGCAGCAGAGCTTGTCCAGCCAGATGGTGCTGCTGACGATTGCGATTTCCGGCGGACCGTTCCTGGGACTGCTCGGAACGGTCATCGGTGTGATGATCACCTTTGCCGCGATCGCGCTTTCGGGCGACGTCAACGTCAACGCCATTGCGCCCGGTGTCGCGGCCGCTCTTGCCGCCACCGTCGCGGGACTGGCGGTCGCCATCCCGGCGCTGTTCGGCTACAACTGGCTGAATATGCGCATCAAATCGATCAGCGCCGACAACCGGGTGTTCGTCGACGAGTTCGTCACGCTTCTCGCCGAGCAATACAGCTGAGGCGACGCATGTCAGGCTCCATCGACAGCGGGGACAAGGACGTCTATGACGACATCAACATCACGCCCATGCTCGATCTCGCTTATGTGCTGATGGTGATTTTCATCATCATGACCACTGCATCCGTGCAGGGCATCAAGGTGAATTTGCCGAAGGCGAGCGACACGCCTTCGTTGGCGAAGCCCCAGACCAAAGCCATCACCATTACGGCGGATGGCACCATGTACCTTGACACCTATCCCGTCAGCTTGCCGGAACTCGAGACGCTGCTGCGCCAATACAAGGCGGCCAATCCGAACCTGCCCGTCGTGGTCAAGGCGGATTCGTCCATTGCCTATCAGCGGGTGGTGGACGTGCTCGATGTCATCGGGCGGCTCGAAATCACGCAACTTGGGTTAGTGACCCAACGCATCGTCAAGTAGCGGTGCGTCGTGGCGGACAAGCGAACCTTGCGTCGCAGTCTTTCGCGCCTTGCAGGAGCCGCATTCGCGCTTCTGATGATTCTTGGGTTCGTGTGGTTCGTGCACACGATGATGGGAGCCAAAACCGGGAAAGCGCAGCGCCAGGTGCAGATCGTACAGGTGATCCGGCCGCCGCCCCCACCGCCGCCGGACCAGCCGCCGCCGCCGCCGCCCGAGAAGAATCCCGAGCCTCTCCCGAAGGAAGAGCCCGAGCCGACGCCCGAACAGCAGCCCGATCAAGCGCCCGACCAGCCGCTGGGGGTGGACGCCGAAGGCTCCGCGGGCGGCGATGCGTTCGGACTCGCCGCGCGTCGCGGCGGCAGCGACCTGATCGGTGGGACCGGCACGGCCCCGTTCGCCTGGTACACGAATCGCATGCGCGATTCCATCAGGGATCGTTTGGCGGCGGCCGCCTGCGCCAAATCAGCCAAGGGGTCGGTGTCGACCCGGGTGCTGGTGGCGGCTGACGGACGCGTGAAACAAATCACGTTGACGACCAGCACCGGCAACACGCACGTCGACGAATGCGTCGACAAAGCATTGGCCTCGATCACCAGCATGGGCGACGCGCCGCCTCCGGGCATGCCGGAACAAGTCAATTTGAAAGTGGTTTTCTAGAAATTGCTCGGAATCAGTTGAGGGAGATTGATGCACATGTTCAACGCAAAAATATTGCGGGCAACCGCGTTCTTGGCGCTCGCGCTCTCGCCCGTCATGGCGTGCCGCGCCGATGACGAGCGCCAATCGCTGGAGGAACTGCGCAACACCGTCGTCAATCTCCTGCAGGCCTTGGTGGATCAGGGGGTGATCACCAAGGAGAAAGCCCAGCAGATGGTGAAATCCGCGCAGAAGAAAGCCGGAACCGATGCGGCCGCGGTCGCCAAGGGCGACGAGGGCGCCGTGCGCGTGCCGTACGTACCGCAGATCATCAAAGATGAAATTGCGAAGCAGGTCGCCGAGCAGGTCAAGCCCGACGTGGTCGCCGACGTGGTCAAAGAGGCGAAAAACGAAAAATGGGGAGTCCCGGGGGCGTTGGCGGATTGGCTGACGCGCACCCGGCTATCGGGCGACATCACGCTGCGCGAGGAGGGTCTTTTTTACGACCACAACAACGCGCTCGAGTTCAACTATTTCGGGATCAACAGCGCCGGCGGCATCGCGCAAGCGGGTCAAAATGCGTTCCTCGATACGAACGAGAATCGGATTCGATTTCGCGGGCGCGCGCGCCTGGCGGTGGAGTCGGACCTCACGGATTCCATCACCACGGGAATGCGGTTGGTCACGGGCAACACGTCGGATCTGGTCTCCGAGACTCAAACCGTCGACGGCACGGCGCCCTACGCCTTCGGACTGGATCAACTGTACATCCGATTGGACGAACGCAACGCGCAGCGATTTCCGTGGTTGTCGGTGGTCGGCGGTCGCTTCTCGAATCCCTATCAAACGCCGACGGATCTGATTTTTCACAAGGACTTGACGTTCACGGGGCTGGCCGCCACCGGCCGGTTCGGCTTCGGGGACGGGAGTGCCGAGCAATCCCATGTGTTCTTCACCGTCGGCGCCCATCAGGTTCAAGAGATCGAGTTCTCTCCCCAGGACAAGTGGCTGGCAGCCGCCGAACTCGGCGCGAACCTTCGCTGGGGCGAGGGCCATAGGCTGCGCTTCACCGGCAGTTTCTACGATTTCTTCAACGTCACCGGCCGTTTGAATCCTGCCGATCAACCCGGACTCTACAACTACACCGCGCCCGCTTTTTTGCGTTTTGGCAACACGTTGTTCAACATCGCGAACAACCCCAACGATACCACCCAGCTCTACGCCCTCGCGTCCAAGTACCGTCTCGCGAATGTGAACGCCACCTATACGTTCGACGTGGGGCGCTACCGGATGGGCGTAACTGCCGACGCCGTCCGGAACCTCGGCTTCAACGCGGCTCAGGTCGAGGCAAACACCGGCTACTACGTGGCCCCACGGGTGAAGGGTTACCAAGTGGAAGCCAGCTTCGGTGATCCCACGGTGTTGACTGCCGGTGCTTGGCGCGCCGTTGTCGGCTATCGTTACCTGCAACGGGACGCCGTCATCGATGGCTATACGGACTCGGATTTTCACTACTTCGGCGGCACGAATGCCCGTGGCTACTATGTGGTCGGAGATGTCGGACTCGCGAATCGTCTGTGGATGCGGCTCCGGTACTTGAGTGCCAACGAAGTCGATGGGCCCATCTTCGGCGTCGACACCCTGCAGATCGACCTCAACACCCGCTTTTAGGAGCGTCACGATGAATCAGCGTGTATCGATCGTAAGCCTGCTGGTCGCGCTGACGGTAGGCGCGCCGTCCGTTCACGCGCAAGCCCAACGGACCGGGGGCGGCGAGGCGCAGAAGTTCATGCAGCAGTATCAACAGCTGGCGGCGGAAAAGACCGCGCTGCAAGCGCAAGTAGCGCAGATGAAGAAGGATCTCGACACGGCGCAGGCGGCGCTGGCCGCGGCAAAGAAAGAGCGGGACGCCTTGAAGGCGCGCTCGGCCGGGTCGGCGGGTGCGGCCGCACAGCTCGCGCAGGCAAACGCGTCGAAAGAGACCGCCGAAAAGGGCCTGGAACAATACAAGCAGCGAACCACGGAACTGATCGGCAGGTTCAAAGAGACGGTCGGCACCCTGAAAGGGGTTGAAGCGAATCGGGATCAGCTTCGCAAGGATAACCAAGCTCTCGGCGTCGCATTCGACAAGTGCGCGGAAAGCAACGTGCAGCTCTACGAGATCAGCAGCAGCGTCCTCGATCGATACGATCATGTGGGCTTGTTCACCAAGGTCCGGGCCGACGAGCCCTTCACCAAGATCACGCGCTCGAGAATCAGCAATCTGGTCGATGAGTACCGTGCCCGCGCCGAGGAGTTGCGCGTAAAGAAGCCGGCCTCTTAGGCTCAGGCGCCGCCGACGCTTCCGGCCGATCGTACGGCAAGTGCCGATTGGTACTCGCCTGCGCAGGCAAGCCCCGACGGCCATTTGGAGCCAGCGATCATGTCGTGGCGCCGTCCGCAGGTCGTGACGTCATAATCGCTTCACTACTGAACGACTACTGGATGAAGATGTGCTCGGGGGATAGGCCCGCCTGACAGCGTTCGTAGATCGCGGTGTATCCGGTTTCGAGGTGCTGGGTGAAACGCCGGGTATCGAACAACGGCATGGTCCGGCGGTTCTCGGCCAAGCGCCGCTTGATGTCCGCCCGCCGCGCAGCGTTGGCGGCCAGTTCCACGGCCAGCATCTCGTACTCCTGCGGCGTCGCGGCGATCAGCTCCGGCACCCCAATGGCCTGCAACAAACTCGCGGCCACGCGACTCGCGAAAGCCTCACCAGCCCAGGTCAATACCGGCAGCCCGGCCCAAAGCGCGTCGCTCGCGGTGGCGCCGGCGTTGTACGGCCAGGTGTCCAAGAAGAGGTCGGCCGTCCGGTACCTCGCCAGATACTCGGGCATCGGCAGCCGACTGCCGAAGACCAACCGATCGGGATCGACCCCTCGAGCGTGAGCCTCCTTTCGCAAATTGCGCTCGACCCTTGCATTGCCGGCATACAGAAACAGCACACTGCCCGGCACGCCATCGAGTATCCGCATCCAGGCCGAAAAGGCGTCCGGCGTTATCTTGTAATTGGTATTGAAGCAGCAGAATACGAAACCGCGGGCGGGAAGACCCAGCTCCTCGCGGGTGAATGTCTTGTCGGCCATGAAGCGCCTGGAGTCGTTGGCTTGAAAGCTCGGAAGGTAAAGGATCTTTTCGCTGTAGTAGTGCCGGTTTTCAGCGGGCACGAGCGTCGCGTCGGCCACCAAATAGTCCATGTACGGGGCCGCCGTCGTTCCCAGATAGCCCACATAGCTGACCTGTAGCGGTGCGGCCCGCATCGCAAATATTCCGGACCGGCTGTCCGTGGTGAAACCGCCGAGATCGATGGCGATGTCCAGGTCCATGCTTCTCGCCAGCAGAACGATATCCCGATCCGAGTGCGCTCGCACATCGATGAAGCGGTCCGCGGCGCCCTCCACCCGCCGGCGCATCTCGTCCTGTGTGTCGGGCCCGAACGAGAAGGCGGTGACGTCGAAGCGCGAGCGGTCGTGCAGCTCGAACAGTTCGGCGGTGAGGTAGGAGACGGGATGGATGCGAAAATCGGCTGAGAAGTACCCGACCCTGATCTTATCGCGCCGTGTGAGTTTCGGGATCAAACCGAGCGACGGGTCCGGCGGGCATTCCTCGCGAACCCAGATCTCGGCGGCCCGGTACTGCAGAGGAGCGGAACCGGACAATGCCAGCACGGCAAAGGGCGGAGCAACCGCCAGGCCGCGGTCGAGTCCCGCGGTCAATTCAGCGATGTCCGCTTCAAACCCATCCCAATCGCACAGTTCCATCATTACGTGCCTGCGCAAACCGCGTAGGTGGGGAAGATCCGGCTTGAGGGCCAGCGCCCGGTTCAAGTCCGCCAGCGCCGCCTCACATTGAGACACGGTACGGTACGTGGTTCCTCGTGCGTAGTGCACCTCCGCCAAGTCCGATTTGAGCGCGATCGCCTGGTCATGACAGTCGATGGCCAGATGATATTGTCCGAGCTCTTTCAGCACATTGCCGCGGTTGAGGTAGGCCTCGGCGAAATCCGGTTTCAGGGCGATCGCGCGATCGAAATCGGCCAGCGCCCGCTGCCCTTGCCGAAGTTCCTTCAGCACATTGCCGCGGTTCAAATAGGCGTCGGCAAGCTTTGAATTGACGGTGACGGCGCGATTGAAGCTCACGAGCGCCTCCTCGTAGCGCCTGAGCCGGGCCAACGCGCTGCCGCGGCCATTGTGAGCCTCCGCATAGTCCGCCCGGGCTTCTATCGCGCGGTCATAACTCGCGATCGCCGCCTCATAGCGCTGCAGTTCCTGCAGGGCGTTGCCGCGGAAAGCGTGCGCCTCGGCATTCGCGGGATCGGCAGCGACCGCTCTGTCGTAATCCGCAATGGCCGCCTCGTAGTGCTTGAGGCAGAACAAAGCGAGCCCGCGGTTGTTGTAGGCGAGCGCGTAGTCGCCCTTGAGCTCGATGGCCTTCTCGTAGCTGTCGATGGCGGCCGGATACCGGTTGGTGTCGAAGAATGCATTGCCGCGGTTGTAGTACGCCTCCGCGTAATCCGGCTTCAGCATGATCGCGTGCTCGTAGCTGCGGATCGCCGAGTCGAACTCGCCCAAGGCGAGCAGCGCGTTCCCGTGATGGTTGCGAGCCGCTGCGCTCTGCGGATTGACCACCAACGCCTTTCCGAGAATCTCGACGGCAAGTTTGGGCTGATTCGTCTGGAATGCGATCACTCCCAGCCAGTGCCACGCGTCGAAATGCCGCGGTTCCCTGTCCAAGGCCTGTCGGTAAAGGTATCGGGCCTCATCCAGCCGCCCTTCGTGATGTAACGTCATTCCTCGTTGGACCAGGGTTTCGGCATCGACAAACTCTTCACTCGTCACGGAGGGTTGCCTCGGGTTGTAGATCAATGTGGTTCGCGAGCCGAAGCATCCGCCGACGGCAGGATCCATTAAATTGTCATGGGGGCCTGTTACGGTTCGGTTTCAATTCTTTTAACTCGCCGCACCGGTGTGTGTAACTCGCCGGCACGGGACGCTCCGCGGCACCTGGAGGATGGCTGGTCTTGAGGAATCCGAAAGAGGGTCCGAACCCATCGGCCGGGCAGATCGTGCAGGCCCTTGCGCTGATTCACGGCGGGCAGCTGTCGGAGGCGGAAGCCCTGTGCAAGCGTGTCGTGGCACGTGAACCGCAGAACTTCAATGGGCTGCAGTTGCTCGGTCACATCGCGTTGCAAGGGGGTGACTATCCCGGCGCCGCCCAATGGCTGAGCGCTGCGCGAGCCATCAACTCGGCCAACGCCGCGGTGCAATCCAACTTGGCGGTAGCTCTGCTCGGATTACGGCGTCCGAGCGAGGCGCTCGACGGTTGCGACCGCGCACTCGCCCTGCAACCACAATATCCGGAGGCGCTGGTCAATCGAGGAAATGCACTGTGTGCGCTCGATCGGCCCGATGAAGGTCTTGCCAGCTACCAGCGGGCGATTGCCGTGGCTCCCGCCCTCTATGATGCCCATGTAGGGCGCGCCAATGCGTTGATCAGCCTGCGGCGGCACGAAGAGGCGCTCGCGAGCTGCGGCCGGGCTCTCGAGATCGGCCCGCGTAACGTGGATGCCTGGTGCCTTGGCGGCAACATCCTATTGTTGCTCAAGCGTCCGGGGGCCGCGCTGGCGGCGTTCGATCGGGCGCTGTCGCTCTCGCCAGATTCTCCGGAAGCGCTCAATGGCCGCGGCGTCGCGCTGCGCGACCTGAAGCGCCCGGCGGAAGCGCTCGCCGCCTACGAGCAAGCGCTTCGCCGGCGTCCTGACTTTGCGGAAGTGTACTGCAATGTCGCCAATATCGGCCTGGACGCCGGGAGATATGAGGAGGCGCTCGGCCACTGCGATCGCGCCCTGCGCATTCGGCCGGACTTTCTCGAAGCCTTGAATATTCGCGGCACCGGGCTGCGCGTGCTGAAGCGCTATCGAGAGGCCGCGGAAACTTACGAGAAGATCTTGGCCGCCGCACCCCGCTACGGCCACGCGCAGAGTCATCTGCTGTTTGCGCGGGCACATCTGTGCGATTGGTCGGAGCGGGGCGAACATGTCGCCAGCGTCAAGCAGCGCATCGAAACCGGCGAAAGCGCAAGCGCGCCGCACACGTTTCTCTGGATGTCCGGTTCCGCATCGGCGCAGCTGCAGTGCGCGCGCCTGTATGCAGCGGAGCAGTTTCCGGCAGCCGCGCCCTTGTGGGCGGGTGAGCGCTACCGGCACGACCGGCTGCGCATCGCGTACCTGTCCGCGGACTTCTACGATCATCCGGTCGCTCATCTGATCGCGGGCGTGCTGGAAGGCCATGATCGAAGCCGCTTCGAGACCATCGGCGTCTCGCTGCACCGGGAACCCGCTGCCGGCGCCATGCACTTGCGGATGCGGCAAGCTTTCGAGCACTTTCACGACGTGAGCGAGGCCACGGATCGCGATGTCGCGGCGCAACTGCGCGAACGCGAAGTCGACATCGCCGTCGATTTGACGGGACATACCCGCGGGGGGCGGCTCGGCATTCTTGCGCTTCGCCCGGCACCGGTCCAGATCAACTATCTCGGCTTTACCGGCACCTCGGGCGCGAGCTACATGGATTACCTGATCGGCGACGAGGTGGCGGTACCGGACGGTATTGAGCACCACTTTAGCGAGCGGATCGTTCGCATGCCTCATTCGTTTCTTCCAAACGATGATCGGCAGCCCGTCGCCCCCGAATCGCCGCGGCGGCGAGATCTCGGACTGCCGGAAACCGCATTCGTATTTTGTGCGTTCAACAACGCGTACAAGCTCAACCCCGTCATATTCGACATTTGGATGCAAGTGCTGAAGGCGGCGCCCGGGAGTGTTCTATGGTTGCGTGGCGGAGACAAGCAGATGCTCGCCAACCTGGCGTACGAGGCCCGGTCTCGGGGAGTCGACGCCGCGAGGCTGATCTTTGCACCGAGAATGGAGAACATGGACGCGCATCTCGCGCGGTATCGTCAGGCCGATCTGTTTCTCGACACCGCGCCATACGGCGCGCATGCGACCGCCCGGGATGCGCTATGGGCCGGCCTTCCGGTATTGACCTGCAGCGGCGAGGCTTTCGCGAGCCGCGTCGCCGCGAGCTTGCTGACCGCGCTCGACTTCCCTGAACTCGTGACTTCGAGCCTCGACGGCTATGCGGCGCGGGCGCTGGAACTTGCGAATTCCCCGCAACTCCTCGCAGCGCTGCGTGGTCGATTGACGCATCAACGTGCGGCGCACGCGGTATTCAATACGGATCTGTATCGGCGACACCTGGAATCGGCTCTTGTCACATTACATGAGCGCAAGTGCCGTGGGGACGACATCGCAAGCTTCAGCGTGCCGGCGATACGTTAGGCGGCGCACAAACTCAAGGGTTTAGATCGATGGATACGTCGACCGGATGGCCATCGCGCACCACCGTGACGGTAGCTTGTCCGGCTGCGAGCATCGCATCCATGATCTCCTGACCGCGTTGCGCATTCTGGTTCGATACCGATGCGCCATTCACCGCCGTCACCAGGTCGTTTTGGCGTAGCCCGGATTTAAGGAACGCCTGGATGTTGGCACTCGGGTGAATGATGAAGCCGCGTAAATCCGACTGACCGTCGACCGACGGCTGAGCACGAACCACGGTGGCCAGTCGTTTTGTACCCGGAGGCGCCGGCGGTGCCGTTTCGACCGCTTCGTCGTCCGCCGGGGCTGCCTGCGGCTGAAGTGCGCCGGGCATGGCCATCAATGGAGATCGGGGCAGCGTCAATGTCTCGAATCTCCCGCCGCGGTCCAGGAGGACATGGTCCGAATAGACCGAGTGCAATGCTGCGCCTTCGATGTCATCGCCGACCCGGTAGACCCTGGCCGGGCCGCTGGCCGCGATAATGGCGACGCCCTGCTTGGAATCGCGGGTCGCGACGGTACCTTGGAGGATCAAGTTGGCGGTGGTCGCCGAAGCGCGGGCGGGGTCGTGCGAGTCGTCCGCGGCCACGCCAAACAGATGCGCCGCGACGATGGACCGGACGTCGAGACCCGAGGAATGGGGCGGAACGTTTCGACTTGCTCCTACCCGCCGCAGCGTTCTCGATGGATGCTCGCCCAAAAGCGGTAGCAGCACCCGAGCGCATTCCGCGACGATCAAGCAGGCTAGAAGAACCGAAATCGATCGCGGACCATTTCGCAGGGCGCGGTCTTGCCAGGGCTGCATCATCGGATAGACCACCATTACCGCGTGTCTTGAACGGGACGGGCCCGAATTCTAGCCGCGCCGTCTTACCAACTCCTTACACCGCAAATGGTCGTCACGGCGTAAGGCAATGTCCCTCGTGCCGGCTTGCCGGGCGGCGGTCGTCTTGTGCCGCGTAAGGCAATGCCACTCGTGCCGGCTTGCCGTGCGAGAGTCGTCTCGCGCTACGTCAGCGGGTGATGCGAATGGCTCGACCGTCGCGAACACCGGTTGGCCGGTGTGCTCAGCCAACACCCATCCGAGCCCATTCGCCGCCCCGAGGCGTCGACAACCCCGGCGCTCGCGCCATCGACAGGTTTTCCCTCCACCGTGCTGATTTCCATGGCGAGAACGTGCTCAACCGCTTGACATAAAGCCTTCGACTCACGGGCACAAAGTGTGGAATCTGTCACAGAATCGCCATGCTGACGTTACACCTTTGACCTACGATTCCCAGCGTTCGGGATTTCACGTGGCTTACTAAGGAGTGGAAGTGGTCGACCAACGAAAACAAGCCGTTTCAATTCGGCTCGGGGAAGGGGATGTAAGAAATATCAAGCGCATGGCGCAGCGCTTGGGAGTGCGCGACTCGGACATCATCCGGTTCGCCGTCAAATCGATGCTCAGCCGCATCGCTCCGCTGTGCGACGAGGCCATCAGGGGCAGGAATCTGGTGCCTGTCCTGGTCGAGTCCGGCGATGAGCTCATCCGCTATTTCGAGCTCGACGCCTACCGCCTGGACAGCATCATCAATGAACAGACGGGATCTACCGCCCGCGTCGACCGCGACGATATTGCGCTGCTCGCCATGAGCGGCTTGAGGGAACAGTACCTGGTGATGCGCATGCAGGACGGGACTGCAATGCCGCAGGAGCCGGCCCCGGGCCGCTCCTTACGCAATTACCTGTACGACAAGTACGTATATCGGAACGAGGAGTACCGGCAGAACGAAAGCACGGTGCTGCCGCCGGACATTGAAAGCGGCGCGGATCATAGGCCGGCTGCTTGAGCGCTCATCTATTCACCCAGTAATAAAAGGAAGTTGAACATGAAAATTCGTGATGGTTTTTTGGCGGCAATGGGCGTGTTGGTATGCTGGTCGATGGGCTCGAACCACGCTCGAGCCGCACCGGTGTACGACGGCGTTGGCTTCATACAGGGGACCCAGACCTTGACGGACACGTTCACCGTGGCATCGCCGGGGACTCTGACGGTGTCGTTGGCCAACATCGGCTGGCCCCAGCAGCTGGCTAGCTTGAGTCTTCTCCTAACCTCCGCGAGCGGGGCGTTGTTGGGCCAGGAAACGGTCCCCGGAAATTCGGTTTTCAGTGTCGATACCCAGACGTTCAATGTACAGGCCGGCAACATCACTGCGCAGTGGTTCGGTACCGCCCAGGGGCCGCTCAACAGCGGCGTGTACGGGTTGGAAATGCAGTTTCAACCGAGTTCGGCGGGCAGCCCGGTGCCGCTACCCACCTCCATCGTGCTCCTGCTGTCAGGCCTGGGCTTGTTGGTTTGGCAGCGCCGTACGGGAAGCGGCGATTCCGATCAAGGAATCGATCATCGAGGCCTTGCGGACCGTCGGGACCTTTCGGCGATCTAGCGAATCGGAGCTGACTGGCCGTCGCTGGCGGGCGACGGCCAGACCCTGGGGTACATTTGTGCGCCAATTGTCCACGCCTGCAATGAAACTCTCACAAACCGCCCTTACACTCGCCAGCCTTCGACCAATACATGCAGCCGGCTGATTGCCCTGCAATAGGGTGTTGTTCTCAATGAAGAGTCTGGCCGAGCTAATGTTGGTATTTGCTCTTTTTGGCGCACATGCGCTCGCCGCCGGTTCGACCCCTGAAGGCTATCGACTCCAGCCGGGCGACCTCCTGCAAGTGTTGGTGTGGAAAGAAACCGATCTCCAAAGTGAAGTCCTGATCAGGCCCGATGGCGGCATCTCATTTGCCCTGGCGGGCGATATGCAGGCGGCCGGCCTGACCACGGATCAATTGCGGGAGGAGCTGGAAACTCGAGTACGAAAGCTGGTGCCCGGCGCCGTCGTCACCGTCTCGGTCAAGGCGCCGAATGGAAACCGGATCTTCGTCATCGGCAAGGTCGCCCGCCCGGGTGACTTTCCGCTGCTTCGCCCGGTCGACGTCATGCAAGCCATCAGCATGGCGGGTGGCGTGACGCCCTTCGCGAGTAGCAACAACATCCGTGTCCTGCACCGCGACGGGATGCATCAGAACTCCGTCCGCTTCCGTTACAACGACGTGTCGAAGGGTCGCCACCTCGAGCAAAACATTCTGTTGCAAAGCGGAGATACGGTAATCGTGCCGTGAAGGCGCGATTACTCCTGTATATGGGAATGACAGCCGCACTTTTCGCCCGCACCGCCGGGGCAGGGCCGTGGAGCATCGAACCGCGTCTTGGCGTCTCGGCCGATTTTTCCACGAATCCGGTGTTGCGTGAGTTCGATTCGAAAGCTGAGGCGCACATTGCCGGGCTCATGGATCTGCCGGTCCGCTATGACGTCGACAGCCTGGACGTCCTGCTCCGGCCAAGCGCACGCATCAGCGACAGCCGGGGGTATTCCTCGCTGGCATCCGACTACGAACATTTGGACGCCAATGCTCAAATCAACAACGAACTGGGCGCTACCACCGTTCAGGCAGGATTGGCCCGAGACTCCTCGCTCTATTACGCCGGCTCGCTCGCCAATGGCATCGGTGTGCGCCGCGACTCGGCCGCGACCGGAGTAAGTTGGAGCCGTTCGGTTGCCGAACGTGCGCAGACGCAGGTGGACGCAAGCTGGAGCAGGGTCCGCTACGACGAACCGGCAAGCTTTAATTACCTGGTCAACTACCGCTATCTCAGTGCCGGTCCGTCCTTTTCTTACGCCGCTACCGAGCGCGATACCATCAAAATCCTGGCGAATGCCGGGCAGTACCAGTCGCTCGACGGAATCACGGAGAGCAGATCGGGAAACGTGCAATTGGGAGTTTCGCGTCAGCTGAGCGAAATCTGGACGCTGTCGGCGAGTGCGGGGCACTCACGGTCGAAGAACAGCGAAAAGATCTATGTTGGCCCATTCTTGCTGGGCGCCCTCACGTCGACTCAGGATGGCACCGTCTATTCGGCAACCGTCACGCGCCAAGGTGAGCGGTTCAGCTTGATAGGCGGAGCTTCGCGGACGCTGCAACCGACCGGTTTTGCGTATCTCTCGCGCCAGGATAGCTTCAATCTCAACGCCACCTACGCGCGCTCGGAGCGCTGGGATTTTGCGGTTACGGCCGCGTGGGCAAAGGCCGTCAATCCGGACGTGGGCGGCAGAGGCGCCGTTCTGCGTGGCCGAGAATCCACAGTGCGCTACTTGAACTCCCAGTTGACGGCTAATTGGCATTGGACTCCCCAGTGGATCGTCTCCTTCCATGCCACGCGAATCACCGACAAGTATGGTCCACCCGCGGCCAGCGGCGCTTCGACGGGCTTCGGTTTGGACCTCAGCCGCCAATTTCTGCGGACGGAATTCTAAGATGAACACGGCCGTCCAGACGACCGACGCGACGCCGACGAGCGATTTGCGCGGCAAGCTGCGCGATTTTTGGGCCCACCGCGGCATCTTCATCGTGGTCACCGCCGCGATGCTGGCCATCGCTCTGGCCTTGACCTTGCTGCTGCCGCCGACATATACGTCCGGCGCCACGATTCTGATCGAGCAGCAGGAAATTCCGCAGGAATTGGTGCGCTCCGCGGTCACCTCGTTCGCCGATCAGCGCGTACAGGTAATCAGCCATCGGGTCATGACCACTCAGAACCTGTTGGCGCTGATCGAGCGCTACAACCTGTATCCGGACATCCGGCTTAGCAAACCGCGAGAGGTGCTGCTGCAGAGAATGCGCGATGATATTTCGATGAAAATGATCAGCGCGGACGTTATCGACCCGAGAAGCGGGCGCCCGATGCAGGCCACCATCGCCTTCAGCGTCAACTACCGGAGCCACTCTCCAGACTTGGCTCTGAAGGTGGCGAACGACCTGACCTCCTTGTACCTCAACGAAAATCTGACTTCGCGCACGCAAATGGCGGAGCAAACGTCCTCGTTCTTTGCTGAGGAAGCCGGGCGACAACAGGCCCGCATCATGGAACTGGACAAAAAGCTCTCCGACTTCAAGCAAAAGAACCAGGACCGGTTGCCGGACGTTACCTCACTCAATACGCAGGTGAAGGAGCGTACGGAGATGGACCTCCGGGATGCCGAGAATCGCATTGCTGCGATCGACTCGCAGCGTGTATTGCTCGAGGCGCAACTCGCACAGATCAATCCGACGATGCAGGTGTTTTCGGATTCCGGTCAGCGCGTCATGAGCGCCGAGGACCGGCTCAAAGCTCTGAAGTCGCAGCTGGCCGGGTTCAAAGCCCGTTATGCCCCCAATCACCCGGACATCCTCAATACCGAGCGCGAAGTCGAGGGTCTCGAAAAGCAGGTGAAAGCCGACGACGGCACGAGCGACATGGCGCGTCAGCTCGACGAAGCGAGAGCGCAGCTGGCGCGCGCCGGTGAAAAGTACTCGCCGGAGCACCCGGACGTCGTCCGATTGACGCGCGAGGTGCAGCAACTGGAGAAGGCAATAGAGGCCGCGCCGGCCAACGGTTCCTCGGCGCGCGCGCGCGCGCATGCCGACAATCCCGCCTACATACAAGTGAAAGGCGAGCTAGATGCGCTCAGCGTCGAACGGGAAAGCGCCACGAAGAAGCGCGACAGTCTGCGGGTCAAACTGGACGACTATGAGCGAAGACTCGCGCAGGAACCGGCGGTCGAGCGGCAATATCGAGAGCTGGCACGCGATCTGGATGGCGCTCAGCTCAAGTACCAGGAAATCCGTTCCAAGCAGACCGAAGTACAAGTGTCACAGAATCTCGAAGCCGAACACAAGGGCGAGCGCTTCACGATGATTGAGCCGCCGTTGCCGCCGGAGAAGCCCATCAGTCCAAATCGCTTTCTGATTCTGGGCATGGGGATCCTCGTGAGTCTGAGCGCCGGCGTGGGCGCGGTACTGGTTCGAAATACGCTCGATGTGTCCGTGCGCAGTGTGCAGGACATTCGGCGCTTGTTGACGGTACCGCCGCTCGCCGCCATTCCGCTCATCGTGACCGAGGCAGAGCGGAAAAGGCATGTGCGGTTGGTTCGCTATTCGTGGCCGGGAGCGATCGGGGGTTTGATCGCCCTCGGTGCCGCGATTCATTTCCTGGTGCGCCCATTGGACGTGGTCTGGATCAGTTTGCTGCGCCGCTTCGGAGTATAGGCATGGACCGGATCCGCAAAGCTCTCGATCTGGCGCGCGAAGAGCGATTTCGAACTACTGACGGCACCCGCGACACGCCTCGGTCCTTCGACCCGAAATTGCCCACAAGGCCGCCCATCGCCATCCAATACACGAGGACGCGAGTCTTCTCGCCTCCCTCCGCATTGCTCGAGTCGAATCGCATCGTCGATGCTTCCGGTTCCAGCGCCGCCGCGGCGGCGTTTCGTATGTTGCGTACCCAGGTGCTGCAACGCATGGAGGAGCAGGGCTGGCGCTCGCTTTCCATTCTGAGTCCGGGGAGCGATGACGGCAAAACCACCACGGCGGTAAATCTATCCATCAGCCTTGCCAACGATCACAGGCACACCGTGTTGCTGGTCGACTTCGATCTCCAACGGCCGGCCATTGCGGACAAACTGGGCATCGTTCCGGAAATGGGCGTGGATGACGTGCTGCGCGGCAATGCGCGCGTCGAGGACTGCCTGTATCATCCTGAAAACTTCGAACGGCTCGTCGTGCTGCCTGCGCGCGCGCCCATGGATCACTCGTCGGAGGCCCTCGCCGGAACGCGATGCCGGGAACTTCTGAATGAATTGCGCGAGCGCTATCCAGACCGGATCTTGGTGTTCGATCTCCCGCCTATTCTCGGTGGGGACGATGCCCTGGCCTTTACGCCGCTCGTTGAATGCGCCCTGGTGGTCGTTGCGGAAGGTTCGACGCGCCGCGAGGACTTGTTGCGATGCATGGAGTTGTTACGTAAGACCCCGGTCATCGGCACCGTGTTGAATCGGGCCACCGATGCGGCATCCGCCTACGGCTAACCCCATGTATCTGAGCCATTTCAATTTCAACTCGAAACCGTTTGCGATGAACCCGGATCCCGCATTCTTGTACCTCTCGCAGCAGCATTCTGCAGCGCAGACGATGCTGGAATATGCGATGGAATCCCAAGCACCGTTCTGCCTGTTGACGGGTGAGATAGGTTCCGGCAAGACCACGCTCATCCGCAGTCTTCTCCGTATGTTGGGCGATAGAGTGACCGTGGGGCTCATCAGCAATACGCACGGACGATTCCGATCGATCCAGCCGTGGGCGCTTTCGGCCCTGGGTGTGGCGGCCCGCGACGCCTCCGACGTCGCCCACTACGAAGCGTTGACGGATTTCTTCATCCGGGAATATGGCAAGGGACGGCGCACGCTGCTGATCTTCGACGAAGCGCAGAATCTGTCGGTTCGGACTCTGGAGGAATTGCGGCTGTTGTCGAACGTCAACTCCGAGAATGATGTGGTGTTGCAGACCATGCTGATCGGACAGCCAGAACTACGCCTGAAGATGGCTAGACCGGAGCTCGGGCAGCTGGCACAGCGAGTCGCCGTTGACTTTCATCTGAATGCTTTGACATTGTCCGAGTCAGAAGCCTACGTGCGGCATCGCCTCTCGGTCGCCGGCGGGAGCGACGCGATTTTCCATCACGGAGCAATCAAATCAATTCACAAGCACGGCGGTGGAATCCCCCGCCTGATGAATCAACTGTGCGATCTGTCGTTGGTCTACGCATTCTCAGAGGGGCTACGGCGGGTCAGTGCGTCGCTCGTAGCCGCCGTGCTGAAAGACCGCAACAAAGGTCGGGCGGGGCCGTTGGTTGGCAGAGATGCGGATTGTGCCGGCGTCCCGAAAGTCGGTGTAGCAAATGCACTCCCGGTGCAGCCGGTGGATGACGGCGCATTGCCTGAGCGTGCCTGATTTTGCGGTCGAAACGACTGCCGGCTCTGGCAGGCTTGCTCCTCGGGTGTGCTGCTCACGCGCAAGGTCTGGTCGCCGCGAGACTAGGAGTCATATACAATCTCGACGATACGGCAAGCCGGCAAGTTGCCCTGTACTATGCCGCGCAGCGCGCGATCCCGCCTGAAAATCTCATCGGGATTCATTTACCGAACGAAGATGTCCTGTCCGTCGAGGCTTTCGAGCCGATACGCGCGCAGCTGCTCGATCGATTGCCTTCTCCCGTGCAATCGCTGGCGTTGATATGGTCGAAACCCTATGCGGTGGGGTGCATGTCCATCACCTCGGCATTCGCGGCCGGCTATCGCGCGGGGTTTTGCACGCCGGGATGCGCCCGAACGCTTCCGAGCCCGCTCTTCAATGCCGATGGCTGGCTGCCCGCCGACACGGTGGGATGGTGGCCGGCGATGCTGCTGCCGAGCGATGATATCGCTTTTGCGAAAAGCTTGATTCTGCGCGGCATCAAGGCGGACTACAGCGGACCGGCGGGGACGTTGTACTTGGTCCGAACGTCCGACAGGGCTCGAAACGCTCGCGCGAGGACATATGGAGATGTGGAGGCCGCGCTCTCCCACCGCCTCCGCACGGAGCGGCTGTCGACGCCGATTTTGCGGGAGAT
>Ga0070730_10001525_pt1 | contig 22250 bp, 42 predicted proteins | sample Coa_R1_3_FD_66447 | JGI IMG/M metagenome (GOLD analysis project Ga0070730, IMG submission 66447) | Surface soil microbial communities from Centralia Pennsylvania, which are recovering from an underground coalmine fire - Coalmine... | ecosystem: Environmental > Terrestrial > Soil > Unclassified ... | reverse complement strand
TAAAGAGAAAGTGTATAATGAATATTTCTGCAAAAAGCATATTCTTGTTGTAAGCGGGATGGATTATTCTGATGATAATTGGGCGCAAGAATTTAGATTGGATGATAAAGTATTTTATTTTTATTCTTTAACAAGAGGAAAAGAATCCTATAAATACTTTGAATTATTTACCATAAATAGCTTTCCCGGAAAACTATTATCTTATGACTTTTTCCCTGATTTATCTCCGGATAACATTAGTAAGTTAAATAATATGTTGATGTTATTATAGGTTTTAAAAGCTTATCTATAAATCCCTTATATAAAATGCTTATAAATTTCTTTTGTAAGGTTTAGCTTTACAGATAAAATATGATAATAAGCTCTTTATAGGTCATTTTTGAGCCATTAATGACCATTTTTTAATGATTATCTCGGGAACAAGGCTAAAATCGGGGATGAGGTAAATTTTTAATGGAACTTCTAGTGAATTTTGTCTCAAAAATAAGAAGTTTTTGTTACATTTCTGTGACAAAAAGAATAGGAATTAAAGACTATAAACTTAATAATCTTTAATGCATAGTTTTTATAAAAAAAGTTAAATAAAAGTTACTTTTATTTCTCTAAGTTTATATCGGAAGAATGATATTTTTTATGCCCAAAATCAAAATAATAATGCATGAAAATTAATTATTATTTTCCCTCCTAAAACGCATAAATTAGAGGCAAAATTTTATCTAAAAAGATAAGTACAATAAATGCTTTAATTCGCTATTGTAACCCTATATTTTTCCATAAGGATAAAAAAGATATTTGAAGTAAACAGTAATGATAAATAGAGTAAAAAACTATTATTGGATTAAAGTACTTATAAGGCTATAAAGAGATAATAAGTTAGAAGATAAGAAAGCTATGGACCTAATAATCTTTTAGCTTTCTTTAGAAAATACTTTATTATTGGGATGTTCAGATTTGATTGTTTTATAATGTAGATTAGTAGTTGGTTTTAATTTATTTTAGTAAGGTTTAGTATTTTAGTAGAGTTTTAATAATTTAGTAGAGTTTTAGTTGCTTTTGGGAGCCAACCTACCTCCTCCCACCCTCCACTTCCCTCTTGGCACATTCCCTGCACCCTCGCAACTCCCATTCCCTCCCATCGAATCCCCAACCCTATTCTCCCACCAAACCCACAATCTCCATAAAAACCGCCCATTACTCCACTTTCTATCATCTTCTATCATATTATCTTACTTTCTACTATCTTCTAGCATCTTTATTACTTTTTCCATCGAGTCACCTCATTATTCCTCTAATTGTCCCCAACAGAAAAGGATAAAGCCCATGAGGAACATCGAATCCGAGCGGCTTGCTCTGGCGACCTCCTTTCAGCTCTTGGCGCTCCTTGCCAAGAAGTGGGAGCAACGCGAATGGGACACGTTCATCTCGCGGCAATCCCAACCGCCTTTGGTCCTTTCCTATCCTTTGCTGGGAAAGTAGCCTTATCCTTACTAGGAGCTTTTCCCAGCGGGTCACTCTTATCATCCGCTAATTGCTCCTACCAAGAAAGAAGAAAGGGTTATCCACCATGCGCGTCATCTTCGCTCGCGATGCAAGTCATCTCTTGGAACTAGTGGATATCTTTGATCCTTTCCAGCAGTCGAGCTCTCTTAGCCTGAACCTAGTAGGGCTACTCATCTCTCGCAAGATCTAGTCTTAAAAGGCGAAAGACTTAGATATTCTTACTTTGATCCTCCCATCGAGTCACCTTTCTTATCCTTCTATTGTCCCCAAGGAAAAAAGGAAAGAGACCATGACCAGCTCCGTCGATTCTTTCATCGCCTCACTGGTGTCGCAGTATTCGGGTTCTGATGATGCTGGGGTTGTTTCGACTCCCGTTGTCAAGACCAGCAAGAAGATCTCGACTCCCAAAAAGTTCAATGATTCCGATGACCTGAACGCGATGCAGGTCAATCGCAATCCCGCTCCGCCTCCCGTCATTCCCTCTCTTCCCGCCAAAGGAACGCTGTCGGCAAGGGACTTCCTGCTGACCATTCGGAAAGCGCAATCTCGGCAAGAGTCGATTGCTGCCATCGCGGGTTTCATCGGCTACGACTCGAAGGGGGACTTTGGGTCTCAGGACCTGGCGGCAAGAGCGGAAGCGCAACGCCAGCTCAAACCGGTTTCTCCCAAGGAGTATAAGCGGTCTTGTGCTCCGACCGTCGCAGGATTCGTTGCGGGTCTTCCGGACAATCTTTACAAGAAGCTGGCGGATCTCAATGCCCGTCAAGAGCTGGCGACGTCTAACATGCTGGAATGTTTGAGGAAAGCGGAGGAAGCTCCCAACGCGATTCTCTCCCAGCACTTCTTGCACGAGGCGAAGTTGGAGCAGGAACGTCTCCAGTCTATCCAGCAAGACCTTTCTTTGATCAATCGGTAAAAAGGTCAAAGGATTAGCTTACATGAGTATTCCTAATCTCCTTTTCGTCCTAGGCGGAATCCTTCTCTTGCTTTGGATAGGGTGGAAGCTCCCGCTCTAAGAAAAAGCAAAGTGGCTTGTCCTTAGCTTATACGACCTTTACACGCATCTTTGCTTGGGAACGAAGTTTGCCTCAAAAAAGTGCTAAAAACAATTCTGGTGGCATCCTGAAAAGGTGCCTCTCAACCCCTATAGAATAAGGGGTTTCAGATATGTTTTTTTAGAACTTTTTATATTATTCGATTGTTCTTCTTGTGGGTTTTTAGTCAGCCGTTTCTCTAGGGCGAAAACCTAGTTTTTACCTTTTTGGATTCCTTTTTGCAGAATACAGAACTCGAGCCAAAGCTCTTGGATATACTCACATACAATATCTTACCAGGAACTTTTCCTATCGAGTCACCCATCTTACTAGCAATCTATAGCAGATAGCGAGCAGCACACGAGACGAACATAAGGGCACTTGTAGAGTCTAACGACGCAGAAAGCCCGGTTACTGTAATCCTAGCGCTGGGAATATAGTATATCTTTCGTGGGTTGCTCACTGTCTGTTATCAGAGTATCCATCGAGTCACTCTAGTTCGAGGAGAATAGCAATGAACAAGAAAGCAACTAAGGCTCGTTTGGATCCGAAAGGTGATGCTCAGCCTAAGACCCGTTTGGTAGCTCACTACATTCGGGGCGAGCGGATTGGTCCTGCCACCGTCGGTTTCGAGCTGGAGTACGAAAACGAGAATGGGGAGCGTTCTATTCTCTCCTCGGATAGCGACTCTCGAAAAGAGATCCCAGCCAAGGATCTTCCGTCAGAGGCTTTGGACGAGTAATCTTTACCATCGAGTCACTTCAGAAAAGGAATTAGCATGAAGATCGTTTTCGACGTCGACAACGAAACGAGCGAGAATCTTTCCAAGATCGCTCGCATCATCAGCGAAGAGCAAGACCGTCGGCTCGGGGACAAGTCGCTGAAGTGCTTTGGCTTGCCAGCTCTCGATGAGTACGAATGTGCGCTTATCGATCGAGGTGATAAAGAGGGTGCCGTTTCATCGTACAGACGTCGAGCTGGGGTTTCGCTTCAGGAAGCAAAGCGTGTGGTTGATTCGGATTGGTGATAATTGCCATCGAGTCACATCATACCTAGTCATCTACAGGAGAGATAACAATGCGTTGGATAGTCATCATCTTGGCGAGCTTGTGCGCCTCCGGAATGGTCGCCGCTCTTTTCCCCAAAGTCTTTCATGTCGCGTTCCACGCTGGCAACTTTGGGGTTACCTGGACGCTGATGATCTTTTTACTCTTCACCTTCCTGTTTCATAGGATGGCGAAAAAGTAACAAGTTCTTCAACAGGTTCTTCAACAAGATCAGAAAGTTACCTTACATGATGATGTTTATTATGTTTGGGGTTATTCTTTCTATGATTGTGATAGGAAGAAAGTAAAGGACACCCCAATCACTCTTCCAGCGAGTCACTCCCAAAAAGGACCTCACATGAAGATCATCTCGCGCAGACAGCATCACGAGGAAAAGTATTACCAACTTTGCTTCGACTATGTTGGGGAAAGTGGAGCGGGCTATTCCTTTTCTTGCGACGAACATGGTACGGTTGATGCGGAAAAGCTGGCGGTCGAGAAACCGATCGCTTTCGATTCCTATCAGCAGTGCCTGACGGGAAAGATCAATAATCACGATCTCCAGGCTCCCTATGTTTCGGAGCATACCAATCGTTGGGTTGAGCCTGCTATCGGCGAATGCAACTCTTGTGGGAATCACGTGGAGTTGCGCGGGTTTACCAACACTTGCGATTGCGGCGCTGATTACAACATGTCGGGACAGGAGTTAGCGCCTCGTTCTCAATGGGGAGAGGAAACGGGAGAACTCTTGGCGGATATTCTGTCAATCAAGTAATCTCCCATCGAGTCACGTCTAAAAGGAATATAACGATGAACAAGAAGTACGGTTACATGTCTTTCAAGGACTGGTGCTTATGCATAGTTCTTTCGACTTTGGTCCTAATGGTGGTCGTAGCTGTCATGTTCGGGGCGCAAGCTCTCGTGGTTGACACGGGTCGACAGATTCTCGGCAAGTAAGTCTTTACCATCGAGTCACCCTTCAAACACCTAATCTAGTAGATAAGGAGTTTCTACTCACTTGCTTTAATTAGATAACATATAGATAGCTAATAACTTCCGGTAATTATTGATCTAAAACGATCAAAGGGTTTGGGGCGGCATATAAAACAAGGAGATGCAACTTGTAACACGTCAGTCCCCAAACCCACCTTTTCTCACTTTTCAATGGTATCCGCTAGTTTGATTCTTCATTGGCGGGCGTGGGTTCGATTCCCATAAGTGAGGCTAAAAAGGAGAAAGTCAATGGAAACTTTCTCCCATCGTGTCACCTAATAGGTCGAACGAATATGAGCATCCGATTACTGAATAGTGCCTTCAACGGTAAGAAGATTGTCTACAGCCAAGAGACAGTCTTTCTGATTCAAGTTGGCAAGGGATATAAAGGATCCTATAAGAGCAAGTTTAGCGTCAAGGGCAATCTCGCTCAAGCCGTAACGCTCTATAATGGGATTAACCTTGGTCGGGGTTACAAGAAGCGCTTGTTGATGCCGAGCGCTCGCAAGTCCGTCTTGGCACGAGCTTTCAGTTTTCCTACGCCTGTTAAGGGCGAACATTGGATGTTTCGTAAATAAGATCCTATTTTGGGATATTAGCTCCTTTTTCCCGTCGAGTCACTTGTTCATCAAACCGATTACCTGAAAGAAAAAAACATGCGCGACGATATCGTTCGTACCATTTACAGCTTGAGCAGTATGCTTTACGAAGTCCAGGAAGATCTGGTTCAGTCGTATGAGGCTAACGATGCTCTTCACAAGGAGATTGACAATCTGCGCGATAAGCTGAATGCTCCGCCCGAACACACCTATGAGAAAGGTCGGTTGGAATCTGACCTGCAACAGGCGCATCGCGATCTGGCTAGCAAAGAAGAGTTCTTTCGCGGGGTGACGCGTAATCCGGAGGGCTTCTTGGCTGCGATGAACTTTTTGCGGGAGGAAGATTCGACGAAGGATAAGATTGCCGCCATCAAGCGCGTTCGCGAGTTTACCCAAATGGGGTTGCGTGAGTGCAAAGACATGGTGGAAGACTACATCGCTGGAACGAAATTCGTATATCCGAAGTGAACCGTTAATGCTCACTGAAAAAGGCAACTTTATTCTTTCACGCCTGTATGACAGTTTCAGAATTAAATACCTGGATCGTCATCCTGGCGTCAACGAGAATGACGTCGAGCGCGCTTTCTTGTGCGCAGCTTCCAACATGGTACATGGTGGTAACCCAACGGATATCGTGGAACTAATCGAAACAATTAGATAAAAGGTGTATGAGCTCGAATCTTTCCATCCGCGAAATGAAGCTAAGCCAACTCCAAGCGATTGCTAAAGCTCCTGTTCATGCAGGAGCTTTCAGTCAGGCGAAGATGCGGTTAGTTGAAAGTGTCACCCAATCAATGCTAATGGCAGGGTATCCCGTTACTTTCGAACAATCCGCAGAGTCCGCAAAACGAATTTTTGGTTAACATGCTACCTGATATCATACGGTCCAAGCAAACTGGCAATATCCTACGTCGATACGAGGGCGAGCCTTATACTCACATTGTTCATCGTGATGAGCAAGGCAATCCTATCACCACTATCCGTATCAATTCCGGAGATTATATTGGTCATAATGAATCTCAATCTTCCGAATATCTCCGTAGAAACCCTTCCGCGTGGGAACCTATCGAGTCACACAAGACTTAGAAATAAAAACATGAAAGCTAAGAGCGGGTTGCACCATCAGTGTCAATTTTTTACGACCGACACTGACTCAAGTTTTTCTTGGTTTCCAATAGATCATTTTTTCTTTGCACCTTACAAGCGAGATAGCGCTGGCAAGCTAATTCAAGATGAAAACAACAAGATCGTTCATCTTGAAGGGCACGCTTCCGTCTCTACAACAAGCGGTTTTTCAGTCACTGTTAACTACAGGGATAATGAATCAAAATGGAAGAGCGAAGAGTACGATACCTACCCACAAGCTCTCCGTCGAATGGCTGACTTGATTGAGGCGCACGAAAAAACATAATAACAAGTTTACCATCGAGTCACCTAAAACACGGGAATAAACATGAGCGACTATCCGGTCAGTGAGTTGCGATTGGTCAAGCTATGGTTCAAGGACGATCATATTCCTTCGACGCATTTCATGCACAAGGATCAGGTGGATACCTTCGTGCAAGCTTCGTTGCAACTTCATTACATAGTGGGCAATCCGCATCGCAATGTAGTAGATAGCGCGCCCTGTACTCCAGGTAATGGCGTATCACTTCTCTGGCGAATTTCTGTCCAGGAGATTCGTCGCGAGCCAGAAAGTTTCTGGTGGTCACATATCAGTCTGCATGAGGGTCAAGGTCCAGCCGCTTTGCTTGGCGACCCCCTCGGCTGGACTAATGTCTGGAAACATCCCGCTCTTGTCGAAAGCGATCGGCAAGCGGAAGAGCTAGAGTAATACTCGAACTTGTAACGAACTACCTTACAACCTTACCAGCGAGTCACTCACCCAATCATCCAAGTGTGCAAAGGACGCAAGCAAGAAGGTTTTCGTCCTTTAACTATAAGTAACTAAACAACAATCCAAAAAAAGAAAGTACAACGGTAATTACAATGTCTCTCGATCTCAACAAGTGTGTCGTTCTCTCCGCTGGCATGATCAATCTCGAGGCAACTCTTCAGAAGGTTGCCGAGGCGTGCCAGACCTTCAACGCAAGCAACTCCAATGATCTGGAGCGAATCGGTCAGGTCGTCAATGCCCTCTTCGACGAGCACAAGGGCGCCCACATTCAGATGAAGGCACTCAAGACCTTCACCATGGGTCGTCTCGAGGGTGTCACGGTTGCCAACTACTCGAACCTGGAGGAGCGCATCGAGTCCTTCGTTCGGGGCAGCGCGGATCGCTTCGCCATCGAGAAGGGTCCGGGCAAGGGAGTTTGCCGGATTGCTGACAAGCCCCCGGTCGACCCCAACAAGAAGAGCGCTAAGTAATAGTAATCAATAAGAAAAGACCTGGGCAAAAGAGTCTCTAAACTGCCCCTCAGGATACTATCAACTTATAGAAATATTTTATAGGTTGAAAGCTGGTAACTAGTATTATCAGGATCTGACTAAAAGGAGCATGTTAACGCTCCTATATAATCGATCGTCTCCGCGGAAGAAAAGAGTTTTATCAAGGTCAAAGCTAAGCCTTCATGAAACTCGACTAGTTATCAGCTTTCAGCTTATAAGGTTACTAAAAGTAAATAGTTAAGCTGTTCTCTTATAAACCTGTTGTACATATGAGATATCGTCAGATTACCGGATTAAGACCGAAGGTCTAAGCATGAGTAAGCAGGAGGGCTTGATCACCCAAACAAGCGCTCACGGTTAGATAGGGATTACGCCGAATCTGATCAATTCAATGTAAGAGGATTCGATCTCCTCAAGGTGGCTATTATGTCATCTTATCACATGAATCTGGCGATATCTCATGTGTATAAAAGGTGATAAAGGTTTATTAAAGTTTATAGTAATAATATTATAAACCTTTATTAATCTTTCAACCTAATAGTACCATCCAATTTTACTAGCAACTTTGAACTCCTAAAAGGATAAGTATTATGAAAAAGGTTTATGTCGCGACCATTCCTGATAACAATGGTAATACGAAATACCATGTAGCAGTGACTCCTGATAACATTGTTGACATGCTTTTTAATGGCACTGAAGCGGCGCAAGATAAGGCAAGGTTTGCTTATTTTGGAAATGCGCAGGTTTTCAGTAAACGTGGATTGGCGTTAGACTATGCTCTAACGCTATCCAGCTTCTATGAAGAAATTCCGCCCTTTCATCGCCCGCTTAAAAGCACGAAGAGCGTTAGTTCTAGCGTTCAACTAGACGAGGAAGCAAGTTCTCTTCAGAGTCAAATTCAAGAAGCACGTGCGCTTCTGCAAAAGCATGCCAAGGTTGTTACGCTTCGCAATGAGCTTGACAACCTGAAAGAAGAGCTTGCTTCACTAGGACTTTCTAAATAACCTTTTACATTTCTTCTTTTAAAGGAATTGTCACATGCGTTGGATTGTCATTGTCTTAGCGACCTCGTTTGCTCTTGGGATGCTCTCGATTATCTTCCCAGGTATTTTTCATGTCGCTTTCCATGTGGGGAAGTTCGGGGTCACCTGGGTTTTGATCTTTTCTATCATAGTGATGTATCTGTTTCACCGGATGACTAATAGGTAATTAGTTTTTTTAAAGTGGAGTAAAAGTCATGGTTACGCGTGAGCAAGCGCTTGAGGCTGTTTCCAAAGCTATCTCCCATATGGGAAAAGGTGCGATGGTTTCAAGCGCTAAAGTAGCTCTAGAGGATGTTACTGTTCTCTTGTCTAAAGGTGAATGGGCATATGCCTTTAATAGAGCTATGGATAGCTTGGCTTATAGTGTAGGGATTCTACATCAGGATTACCGAGCGCTCAATAACACCATCACTGATCGATCGGAACGTAGCGGAGCCTGGTAATTTTACCATCGAGTCACTTCAAAATTTGTTAGGATAGAAGGAATTGTTTATGAGCAAGACCATTCGCAATAACACGGCACGGGACATGATTGTGCAAGGGACTGGAAAGGGTCGCGTCTTTAAAGACCGCTAGGAGAAGCGCTCCAAGAATATGAAGAATTCTTGGAAGGAAGATTATCGGTCCATGTCTATGATGGCTGATGACTTTGACAATCAAAGCTAATTCCTAGTAACTTATAAGGTTATTATGAATTCCAATAAGCGCATGGTCACTTTTGAACCCCATAGTTTGGGTGACCTTGTAACTGAAGTTACACGCGCGTACCTACATACTGGTCTGTCATCGTCTATGATTCTAAAGGTCATGCAAGGAGCTCTTGAGTATCATACTGAAGCTTGTTCCACACCTAGGATAGGCGCAGCGGAACAAGCTATCTTTAATGACTTGATTGCCAAGCTAGAACAAGTACATAAGGATATGAAGAAGCTGGAAGAGCTTCACTATAGTATGTAAATTTTTCTTTCTTTAGAATGCGATTAGAAGTTACGTCTTCATCTACCTTACGGATGTTTTCCGGCATTCTAAAGCTGAGCGTTGATGAATAAAAAGATGAAGGAAAAGTTTACGGATCTTTTCCTAGTACCACCTTTCCATCTTTCTATTTAACCATCTCAACGTCCTAGTTCGAAGACGTAAAACCGTGTTTTCTTTCTATAAACCTTTTGGTGAATCTTGAAAATACTCATTCTCGACGACATACAGCACCGCCTCAATGTCTTTCAAAAAATGCACGATGGCGATGAGGTGGTATGCTGTACTCATTACCTAGAGTTCCTGGAGGCTTTATCCACGCAGAAATGGGATCTCATTCGGTTGGATCATGATCTTGGAGACTTTCGAGATGCTGATACCTATGTCGATGGCTGGGGTAAGATTCAAGAGTATAACGGTTGTCATGCAGCCATGCGCATTTGCGAGCTTCCCGACGATAAAAAGCCGGAGCGAGTGATTGTGCATTCGGTCAATCCAACAGGTTCGGCAGATATGACTCGCACGCTCCTAAAAGCGGGAATCGAGACGACGAGGGAACCTTTTGCAGAACCGGAGTGGAATCAAGATGAATGATAAGTTGATGTAATTATTCATCTTTTCATTGAGTTATTAATTTAATAAAAGGAAATAAAAAGAAAATAGCCATGACCATGAAGAAAGTTTATATCGCCACTTTTCCGAAGATCGATGGAAGTTTTGAATACAGGATTGCGTTATCTGATGATATTTCAATTCATAATTGTTTTGTCGGAGATCTAGACGATCAAGATCGGGGTCGCCAAGAAATTTTTGGTAATAGTAATTATTATTCATACTCCGATATGAATACAGCCAGGCGCGCCAGCCATCTTTATTATTCAAAATATCATTCCATGGAACTAGAGCCTTTTGATCGACCAATTCTTCGGACTGCCCGGCTATCGAAGAGCGCTTTAATGGACACAATAATCGATGCCGAATGCGAGGCATCTAGTAATTCTGATCTTACTTATTCTCCAGAACTTGGTTTGCTCCCCAGTTTGGATCTTCTGGAAAAAGAAGCCACAAGACTTAAGTCTGAAATTCAAGATCTTCAAAAAACCTTGGATAAATATAACGAAATTAATAGCTTGAAGAAAGAACGTGCCGAGCTTCAGAATAAATTGAGAGCCCTTCAAGGTTAGTAAAAAGAATTAAAAAGGGAATAAAAAGGAGTTTAGTTAGCGTCATGACCATGAAGAAAGTTTATATCGCCACTTTTCCGAAGATCGATGGAAGTTTGGATTACAGGGTTGCGGTATCTGATCATACAGTAATTCTTAATTGTTATGACGGAAGTCTAGAAGATCAAGATCGCTACCGTCATAGCCTTTTTGGTCATAGTGTCTCCGATGTTTATTCTGATATAAATAAAGCTTTCACCGACGCTAGACTGCGTTATCCAGACTATCTTATTGTGGCACTAATACCTTTTGAGCGACCGATTCGTTACTACACGCCCATTAATTCTGACCTGACTAGTAATGAAAAGATTTTCCCTATTTGTAAAATAAGTATATTAAGTACACTTGGAACTAAACAATTGCAGATCAATGGTGTCCTTCACCGAGAAGATGGTCCAGCTATAGAATATCCTAATGGAACTAAACTTTGGTTTTATCATGGAGAACCAATTTATTGTTCTTCTCAGGAAGAGTTTGAAATGCTAATTAAATATAATAAGAAAACATAAATAATTTTATTATATTTATAGCTCAATATCAAAGCTCCTCCCAGCGAGTCACCTGTCAATAGCTATAAACATGAGCACGAACGCCAGTCTAAACATCGACTCTCTCAAGCTGCTTCTAGATCGTAATCCTAGAGCTGTTGAAAGAGCCATGGTTGTTCTCTATCATCGTCAAACTTCGGATGAGCAAGTCAGCAGCTCGACCAATCATCTTAATGGTCGAGGATTCAATGGCGTGGATGCAGCTTTTGGGAGTTCTTTGGCTCGTCAAGTTTTGGATGGAAGAGCCTTATCAATCAAGCAATTGGACCATGCTCGCAAGATGGTGAAAAAGTATGTTCGCCAATTGCTTGAGGAAGCTTTGCTTAAAACTAAAAAGTAGCTTATAAAGAATTTCTTACTAATCTTTTCTTAGTTTTTAGATTACAAGGTTGCTAAAAGTTGCTAGGTTTATATAAAAGGTTACTAGTTTTTAAATTATAATCTCACTATTATATAACCTTATATACGAGCAACCTTACAATCTAAAGATTATTAAATATCTTTCTCCGCAAAAAGGAGCCCATGAGTTCCATTTCACGACAACGTACAGTTGCATTAGTCAAAGAAACCTTAGACACGCTTTCACGAATCAAGATTAATAAGGAAAATCAAGATGAAAGAGATCATCAAGCCCGAATATCCCAGTCGGATCAAGACCTTAATGGGATTCGCTCTTCCAGAAAAAGTGCTAGAAAGTCTTCGGAAAGAAAGTGATGCTGCCCTATCGCTCATCTTTCCAATCAAATATCCCGTCACTCTCGAAAAGATAAATACGTCATCCAAGATGCATCTCCTAGAAATGGGGCATGTTGTCACGCACTTGGAGCTGGCGGATTGGTGCGATTGGCATGGCTATCAATTGTTTACTTTGGACGGAAATCCTGAGCTAGCTTTACCCGGCGAGAGAACGAAGCTTTCTTAAAAGGATTCTGTCAAAGATATGAAAACCTTTATCATCTCCTATGAATGCAGATCTATATTCATTGATGAGGTATCCGGTTCTAATAGGCTAGGTCCTTGGCATAAGGTAACTACCAATGCTTCTGCTCCCACTGAGATAGAAGCACAAAAAGACGCACGTATCTATCTAGAAGAATATTATCAAGTAGGAAGGTTGTTGCGTTGTCATGAAGCCTCGCCCGCACGAGTTCATCGTAGCTTATGAGTATTTAGGCTCAGGACGTCACCGTTCTGTTTGGCGACATGGTAATTATGTTATTAAAGTTCCCATGTGTGAAAAGGGAATATATGATAATTTTCACGAAAGATACGTATGGTTAAATCGAAATGCGAATCGATTCAGCTGGGCGAAGTACGCTAGATGCAGGTTAATAGGCGTTATTCTAATTATGGAATATGCTCGTTATCCCGGACCTCTTTCCGATTCAAACGGATTTATCCCTTTTGATAAAGTCCCTGATTGGGCATCCTATATCGATTGTCAGCAGGTAGGCTATAATCGTCGCGGGGAAATTGTAGCTTATGATTACGCCTATTAGGTTGCACACACAAAGATGTATGCGTATGTAATACATCTTTTGGCTCGTGCGCACTTGTCCGGCGGATGTAGTATAAATCTTACCTTGTGTTTTTAACTTCTTGGGCACAATTCTTGTAAGTCTGCAAAAGTCGTGACTCTCGACCTTTTCGCTCCCACTCCCATCGAGTCACCCTATCATGAAAACTTTCAATCCGGATTGCCCGAACTTGCTGTTCTATAAAGGAATCTCGGGGGTGTGACCTCGTCAGCAAGCCGAGCCACGTTTCCTTGCCCCCATCGGGTCACCATCTCATAAAGATAGATTGCAAGATTGTCTATCTTGCAAAATCTTCTTTATATCCAACCATTTTGAGATTAATAAAAATGAATCAGTCTATTTGTATGACAGATGAAGATGGAACTAAACAATGGACTTTCAATAATCTTCTTCACCGAGAAGATAGTCCTGCCATAGAATATCCTGATGGTCATAAATCTTGGTATCTTCATGGTCAACGTCACCGAATAAATGGTCCAGCTATAGAATGGGTTAATGGAGATAAAGCTTGGTTTTATCATGGAAAATTGATTGGTTGTGATTCTCAGGAAGAATTTGAGCGACTGATTAATCTAAAATCACTATGGTAAATACTATAAACAAAGATGATCAATCTGTTTGCCAAATAAGTGAAGATGGAACTAAACGTTGGACTCTTAATGGTCTTCTTCATCGAAAGGATGGTCCTGCTGTAGAATATACTGATGGTTACAAAGCTTGGTATCTTAATAATCAATATCATCGAGAAAACGGACCTGCTGTAGAATGTCCTAATGGATATAAACGTTGGTTTCTTAATGATCAGCTTCATAGAGAAGATGGTCCTGCTGTAGATTATCCTAACGGCTATAAGGCTTGGTATTATCATGGAAAATATATTGATTGCTCTTCCCAAGAAGAGTTTGAACGTTTACTTAACTTAAAAGTACTATGGTAAATACTATAAACAAAAATAACCAATCTGTTTCTAGTTCAGTGCTAGAATCTACTAGTGGACATAAAGCTTGGTATCTCGATGGTAAACTCCATCGAGAAGATGGTCCTGCTATAGAATATGCTAGTGGAACTAGATTTTGGTTTCTTTATGGTCAATTGCATAGATTAGATGGTCCGGCTGCAGAACATGCTAATGGAACTAAGGCTTGGTATTATCATGGAGAGCAAATTGATTGTTCTTCTCAAGAACAATTTGAAAGATTGCTTAAGCTAAAAGCATTATGGTAATAACAATTAAAATATCCAGTATCAATGTATTCAATGCCTTAATTGCGCTATTGTGGCATAGAAAAAGGCATGACTCTGGACTCTTGATGACCTTGGAGAGAGGTCTACATAGGGACTGCTCCCATCGAGTCACCATTCCAGAAAGCTAGATACAACCCTTCGAGAGGATTAAATGAAAGTCAATCAATTGTGTGTTGTTACTTCCGGTGCTAAACATCGTGCGGGACGGAAAGGGTACTTCCAGTTCTTTGGTCGTGGTCCTTCTGAGGGGACTGCGGTTTTGTCGGCAGAACCTTATACCAAAGGAAGTGGTAAGGCTTTTACTCTTTTTGCGGTGAAGGATAATGAGATTGTAAAGGCTGATGAATAAAGTATAAAGTACTTAACTTTAAATTATTTTATATTTTTTAATTTTGGGACAGTGGTGAAATTGGCAAACACAACGCACTTAAAATGCGTCGCCAGAAATGGCTTGTCGGATCATTCCCGACCTGTCCCACCAAAATAAAACTTTGATATGATTTATCGATCATATCGGAATGACTTCATACACCCATTCCGATGACCAGTTTATTGAGATTGTAAAATCTAGCTTCTCCATTAGAGAAGTTCTGAGAAAATTGGACCATGCTCTACATGGCGGCTCTTACAGAAGCTTTAAACTACGAGTTAAGAAACTAAATATAGATACCAGCCATTTTACTGGACAAGGTCATTTAAAAGGGAAACGACATAATTGGTCTAAAAAGATTGATCTGTCAGATATATTAGTTGCCAATAGTAATAGAGTTCTAACTACACGCATAAAGCAAAGAATAATTGCCGACCATTTATTAAAAAATGAATGCAATAAATGCGGTCTTCAAAACTATTGGCAAGATGGTCCATTGGTTCTTCATTTGGACCATATAGATGGGGACCATTTTAATCATCAAATAACTAATTTGCGTTTGTTATGCCCCAATTGTCATTCGCAAACTCCAACATATTGCTCTAAAAATAAAAAACGTTATAAATAAAATGTTAAATCATATAGATAGAAGCGTTACCGGATGTACCATGGTTCCTACTTTTCATCCTGATTATCCTATTGGGAGTAAAGTTGCTTTTAAATTTACCTCCGACAGTCAAGAAGAGTTGACGGGAAAGATTGTAGGAGTAGCTTCTGCTCATGTATTCTTTAATTACATAATATTGTTGGATAAGCCGCTTCCTTATCCCGATTACGAAAATTGGAAAGCCATTTCTCTTTCTGGATGCTTGATCACTAGGGTTATCCCGGACAGTCCATCGAGTCACTCTATCGACGGTAAGTAAGTCAGCTTTATAGGAATATTTAATATTATCCAGTAGATAGCTTGGTTGTAAAATAATATTTCTATCCGCCATAATGCTCCGGTAGAGCTGCTAGTTCTTATAAAGCTGGCGGGAGTGTTCGACTCACTCATGGCGGACAAAAGTTCATAAAAGTCCCTATTAAATCAATAAATAGATTATTTCAAAAAAAAACAAGGATAAAGGTATTATGGATATTTTTGATAACGATTATGATCTGTTGGATGATCCCGAGGATTATGAGAATGATCCTGATGATTACGACGATGAAGAAGACTATGACGATGAGGGAGATTATGATGATTGTTCAGACTTTTCCGGTCTTGATACCGATCTAGATGATCTTCCTGAGGTTATCTTTGCTAATCCGGGAGGCAATTCGGCTCTTCGGGCAGCCTCTCGCACTAATCCGAGGAACCTTCCTTGTCCTTCTTGTCATCAGGAGAATCGTTTGACTCCCAAGGATGTTCAATGTGGATATCAATGTGATGAATGTGCCGATCAGGATGAATCGGGTTATTAAGATTCTTTAAATAACATATATAATTCTTTGGAGAGTTTTTGCTGCAATAAGAAAAAACTTTATTAGCAAAAACTCTCCAAAGGTAACTTATTAGAATAACTTTTTTAAGGTTGCCTATCAATGAAAAGAAAAATCCTATTTCTTTTCATCCAGGATCGATAAAGCTGGCACATATAGATGGGCAACCATAACCATCTATATCATGTAGTATTATAATCGATCGTTCTTTTGCATAGATTGACGGGCTATGTTTAAAAGAAAAAGAGCAAAACGGTAAGCTCGTTGATAGGCAACCTTAAGAAGATTATTCATTTTAGATGATGAGCGAGATTTATAAAAATGAATCAGCCTATTTGCCAAACAGATCAATTTGGAAATAAACGTTGGCTTTATAATGGTCAATATCACCGGGAAGACGGTCCAGCTATAGAAAGTATTTCTGGATCTAAATATTGGTGCTTTTGTGGTCTCCTTCATCGTTTAGATGGTCCAGCCTACGAAGGTATTAATGGAGATAAATGTTGGTGGTATCATGGTAAACAAATTAATTGCTCTTCTCAAGAAGAGTTTGAACGTTTAATTAAATTAAAAGCATTATGGTAAATACTATGAAAAAAAATAATCAGTCCATTTGTCAAATAGATTCGTATGGAACTAAACGCTGGTATCTTAATGGTCTGCTTCATCGAGAAGATGGTCCAGCTGTAGAATATACTGATGGAACTAAAGAATGGTATCTTCATGGTCAACTTCATCGAGAAGGTGGACCTGCTATAGAACATTTTGATTCTAACGAATGGTATCTTAACGATAAGCGTCACCGAGAAGATGGTCCCGCCGTAAAATATTTTGGTCTTAAAGAAAATAGGGACTACGAATGGTGGTATCATGGAGAAGAAATTGCTTGTCTCTCTCAAGAAGAGTTTCTTCATGAAATAGCTAAGAAAAATTCTCTTTCTATTTGTGAAACGGATGAATATGGGACTAAGCGTTGGTATCTCAACGATCTTCTTCATCGAGAAGATGGTCCTGCCGTAAAAGATGCTTGTGGTAATAAAGTTTGGTATCTTCGTGGTCGACGCCATCGAGAAGATGGACCTGCCGCAGAATATGCTGATGGCTCTAAAGCCTGGTATTATCATGGAAAAAATATTAGTTGTTCTTCTCAAGAAGAGTTTGAAAAGGCAATTTTTCATAAAGTAGCTGAAGAAAATTCTCAGGCTGCAAAGACTGTTCTTACGCGCGAACAAGTCATGCAAACTTTGCGACCTTTCATGCAGCAAGTCGCTTTGGCAACAATGCATGATAACCCCAGATATTGCGTTCTTTGGGCGGAGCGAAAGGTTTTGACCATCGCGGAATATCGAATGGAATACTTCTTTCCGGTTGAGCACGTGAATGAGGATCTGCGTGCGCTCCTGCGAAAGTGTTTGGCGGAATGCCCCGATATTATTGACAATCCGGATCTTAAGTTTTAATAGAAAATCATCATGAATAAAGATAATCAACCTATCTGTGAAACAGATGAATTTGGAAATAAACGCTGGTATCTTAATGGTCAATATCATCGAGAGGATGGTCCAGCTGTAGAATATTCTAATGGTGATAAAGAGTGGTTTTTGAATGATCAATATCATCGAGAAGACGGACCTGCAATCGAATTGACTGATGGAACTAAATGCTGGTATATTCATGATCAGCGTCACCGAGTAGATGGTCCAGCTACAGAATATGCTAATGGAAAGAAATATTGGTATTATCAAGGAGAATATATTAAATGTTCCTCCCAAGAAGAGTTTGAAAAAATAATTAATTTAAAGTAAGTATCATGAATAAAAATAATCAATCTATCTGTGAAATAAATTCACTTGGAACTAAACGTTGGCTCCTTAATGATCAACTTCACCGAGAAGACGGTCCAGCTCTAGAGTTTACTAACGGATCTAAAGAATGGTGCTTTCATGGTCAATATCATCGATTAGATGGTCCAGCCGTAGAACATATTGATGGATATAAAGCTTGGTATATTCATGATCAACGCATTGATTGTTCTTCTCAAGAAGAGTTTGAGAAAAAGGTTAATATCAATCCACGTCAAGTAATGTCTGCCATTCTTGAACATTTAAACCATCATTATTCGATAGAAGCTAATTCGCCTATCGCCATTAATAATAGTTTCCATTCAGGAGCATCAGCAATCTGGTGCAACTTTCATTTGGGAAATAGAAATTTTCTTTTGCAAATAACAGAAATAAAATGAAGCAAAAATATTATAGCATTTGGTACTTGGTGGCTGACTCGTGGACCAATAGAAAATATCATGGCTCTCCCCAAGATCGTAAGAATCCGTTCCGTCTTTCTTTAGGAGAGGCTCAAGATTGGTTTGAAGAAACTATAAATGGCTTCTTTGGTGACAATTCGGATTTTGAAATTAGGGAAGTTTTGCCCGATAATAGTTCAGCGCCCGTAAAAAAAGATAAGTTGTCTCTTAATATTGAAAATCTCTCCAATGATCATCTCGACGAGCTTGCATTCTTTGCCAGGGTAGATCCTGGACATTGTCCTTGTAATATCCCCAAGCAAGTGTGCAGATTTCATAATTAAAAAGGTTTAAAAAATCTTATGAGCATCTATAATAAATCTATAAAGAACGTTGTCGTTGTTCTGTCGATGCCCGCTAAATCTCTTGAGGATGCCGTAGATTGGGCAGAACAGATTATGCGAGCCGCCAAGAAGCATGATCTTCTTACAGGAGAAGTAACAGCCCAAGTTCTTCCAATTTTTCCTTCATCTCAAATGATTGGAGTTTTGGATCATCTAACTCCTGAGCAAAAAGAATCTCTCTTTCAGTTTGCCGCAGACCTTAATAAGTTTTAAAGCATTTAAATAATTTAACTTCTAATTTTTACCCTCTCATACAGAAACTATTATGAACACCAATAATAAACCTATGTCTCCTAAAATGTGGCTGCATCGTTCTCAGGGAAGAGCAGCTTTGTCCGCCAAAGGCTTCCTCGATCAGCACCGCCAGTATCTCGAAACTGGAGAGTTGGCAGAAGTGGCTAGCCCCATTCTTCGTTTGCTGGACGATAAGAAGCTGATGCCTACCCCCGCTCTTGAGCAAATCCAGCAGGCAGTTGTCACTCATTTGATTCGCAAGAATGTGGAAGAGGCAGAGAAAAGCCTTATCAATGCCCGAGCTAATGGTTCTAATACTAATAAGCATTGGGTTGCTAGTATTTATAATTCCAAAGGAACTTTGCAGACCAGGATTTCCGAATCTGGCAAAGTTATTTTCCTGGAAGAAAGGTTTGAGTTGGCTTCGGATGCCGACCGTTGGACCGATCGAATGCTCTTTGATGCCGCCAGCGATTGTTTTGCGACCATTAGCCATGATACCTTGAATTGCTCCACCACGGTCATGCGCTCGGATAGCATTGCCCGCGTCCTGGCAAAGGGCAAGCAACCTTTCTCCAAGCGCGTTGGCGGGAGGGACTCTAAGCTAAGCTTTGGAGTAAAAGCCGTTCAGAGTCGAGCTTCTTTTTCAAGAGGATAAAAGGTTTAAAAAAGCTCAGAGGGTTTAAAGTTAATAAATGAAGGTTAACTTTAAACCCTCTTTTTCTTAAAAGAAAGATATTTTTATGAATAATGATAATCTCGACAGTAAAATAGTTCAGCCTCTAATAACCTCTTTTAATCAAGAGCTTGAACACACTCTGGATTCTCTCATGAAGATGCATATTTACGCGTCTTTGCTAGACAATGATGCTTGCGATAAGATTAAGCAAGCCCTTGATCTTATTAAGAGCCTTTCGAAGGTCGGTGAAAAAGTTTGTAAAACAAATGAATATGGAACTAAACGTTGGTTCCTTAATGGAAAGCTTCATCGAGAAGATGGTCCAGCAGTAGAATATACTGATGGTTATAAAGCTTGGTATCTTAATGATGAACTTCATCGAGAAGATGGTCCTGCTGTAGAATTTACTGATGGATATAAAGATTGGTATTATCATGGAGAACTAATTACCTGTTCTTCTCAAGAAGAGTTTGAACGTTTAATTAATAAAAAGGATTTGCCAACCTGTGAAACAGATAAATATGGAACTAAACGATGGACTCTCGATGATCAATACCATAGAGAAGATGGTCCAGCTATAGATCACTGTGATGGATATAAAGCCTGGTATCTTTATGGTCAACGTCATCGAGAAGATGGTCCCGCCATAGAATATTATAATGGAACTAAAGTTTGGTATTATCATGGAAAATACATTGATTGTTCTTCTCAAGAAGAGTTCAAAACTCTAATTAATAAATGAATACTTATAATATAATGGTTGGTATAAGTTTCTTTTTTCTCACTATAAGCCTAGTTTCTTTGGTCTATTTGGCGGTGTTGCGAGCTCGCCAAATTCGATCTAAGAAACGACAAGAGTGGCTCTTTTCTGTTTATAAATGCCTTTAACTATTGGAAAAGATTATGAAATTTTGTCTTTGTTTTAAAACTCCCGATGTTCTAGATGAGATTGAATCTCTTTGCCTTTCCGATGATGAACAAGAAGAGTGCTTGACTTTAGCAAAAAAGTTTGTGGAAAATGGAGAATATATAAGAATTGAATTTGATACCGATCGGCAAACTGCTAAGGTCATAAAAGATAAGTGATAAAAATCACTAAACATGGACGTGGGGTGTTTGCCGATCGTCCATTCATTAAAAATGAATTGGTTGAGTCCTGCGAATGCCTTTATCTTGCCAGCCAAGATTTATTGCCCAATCATCCAATTTTGTTTTATGCTTATTGGATCAATGAGAAAACGGTTGCTTTAGCTTTGGGCAATGGCTCTTTATATAATCATAATCCAAAACCCAATTTAGTTTTTGATCATCAGGATAATAAAATTAATTTTCGAGCCTTGATTCTATTAAGAAAAACGAAGAATTGACAATCAAATATTTAGAGAATGGCAAACCTCAATTTCTCTCTAAAAAGATGATTCATTTTACGATGAAAGGAAAAATTAAATGACTTTACCTATTGTTACTAGAACTTACCAAACCGTCGACTATAACGATCTTGAAACCTTTATTCGCCAAGAAACGAATAATAAGAATTGCGAGTTGGTTTGTTCAGAGGAATGGAGTAATGATTCTTATTACTACATTGGCGTAAAAAATCAAGCTTTGAGTGATTACGAACAGCAAGTCTTTAATGCATTTCAGGCAGGTAAGGAAAAAGATTACGTATTACGCATTGTTATGCAAAAGTTATGTCTAGATGGTAAGATTCCGGCTGGCGATTATCTTATTCATGTATCTTGGTAAATGTTAAAAAAATTGATTATAATCTTTTAATTTCTTTTTTGGAAATAATCTAAATGTTTTACGCTTGGTATAGTCGACAAATGGCTCTGAAAATGGGCTATGTTATTTATCTTTCAGCTGATGGTCTTAAACAAGTAAAAACGACATTTGTATCTAACAAACAAGATCGTTCATCTTGTGCTTGGGAAGATCTTGTTTATGTAGGAATCGTTACAACCATGGTGGAATTTGTTAATGGTTTAGATAATGAAGAATTGGCATTCTCTCAAATTGAGAATTCTATTAATCCTCAAGAAATATCTTTATTGCCAGACAATTATGTCGAGATTTGCCATAAATCCTATTATGGTTTGAATAATTGTTCTTGTGAAAAATGCTTTAATAATTAAACCTCTTTCGTAAAGTTCATTATGAAATCAAATATCTCCATTAACCAACCTATTTGTAAAACTTATGATACTGGAACTAAATGTTGGCTCCTTAATGGTCAATATCATCGAGAAGACGGTCCAGCCATAGAATATGCTAATGGAGCTAAAGCTTGGTATTTTAATGGTCAATATCATCGAGAAGATGGTCCAGCTATAGAAAATGCTAACGGAGATAAATATTGGTATTATCATGGTCAATATCATCGATTAGATGGTCCAGCAGTAGAAGATGTTGATGGATATAAACGTTGGTATTATCATGGACAATTAATTAATTGTGACTCTCAAGAAGAGTTTAAACGTTTGCTTAAATTAAAAGCATTATGGTAAATAATAATCAGCCTATCTGCAAAATAGATAAAGAAGGAACTAAGCGCTGGCGTCTTAATAATCTTCCTCATCGTGAAGATGGTCCCGCCGCCGAATATATTGATGAAGGTAAAGAATGGTGGGTTGATGGCGATCAAATACAATGTTCATCCCAAAAAGAATTTAAAAGACTATTAAAATTAAAAGCATTATGGTAA
>Ga0070730_10001524_pt1 | contig 22250 bp, 25 predicted proteins | sample Coa_R1_3_FD_66447 | JGI IMG/M metagenome (GOLD analysis project Ga0070730, IMG submission 66447) | Surface soil microbial communities from Centralia Pennsylvania, which are recovering from an underground coalmine fire - Coalmine... | ecosystem: Environmental > Terrestrial > Soil > Unclassified ... | reverse complement strand
TCTCGATCTGCTCGCGCGCGAACGCCGGCCACGCTGATATCTGCGGCCACACCTGCGCGAGGTCCGCCAGCCTGATCTCCTTGTGCGTCAGGAGCTGTTGCAGGCTGCGGCGCTGCCCGTCCGGGGTGAGCTTGAATCCCGCCTGGGCCGCCTGGGCGGGCGTCAGGGAAAGCCCCCGCGCCGCCTCGCGCACGGACGTGAGAACGTCGGCCTTGGCCCGATAGGCGCCGGCCCGCACGGCGCCGACGCAGCCCAGCTCCACACCCCGGGGTGTCAGACGTTGATCCGCATTGTCGGCCCGCAGGCGCAGGCGGTACTCGGCCCGGCTGGTGAACATGCGATAGGGTTCGGTCACCCCGCGCGTCACCAGATCGTCCACCATCACCCCGATGTAGGCCTCGTCGCGCCCGAGGATCGCCGGCGTCGACCCCGACGTGGCGCGAGCAGCGTTCAATCCCGCCATCAGGCCCTGGGCCGCCGCCTCCTCGTAGCCCGTCGTGCCGTTGATCTGCCCCGCGAGATAGAGGCCCGGGAGCCGCTTCACCTCCAGGGCGCCGCTCAGTTCGCGCGGGTCCACATAGTCGTACTCGATGGCGTAGCCGTAGCGGAACACGACCACCCTCTCCAGGCCGGGAATGGTCCGCAGGAAACGATCCTGGGTCTCGGCGCTCAGCGAGGTCGAGATGCCATTGGGATAGACGGTTGGATCGTCCAGCCCCTCGGGCTCCAGGAAGATCTGGTGGCTGTCGCGATCGCCAAAACGCACCACCTTGTCCTCGATGGACGGGCAGTAGCGCGGACCCCGCCCAGCCAGCCGCCCGCCATAGACCGCCGATTCGGCAAGCCGCTCGGCGATGATCGCATGGGTTTCCGGTGTCGTGGCGGTGATGCCGCACTGCACCTGCGGCGTCAGGATCGGCCCCCCCAGGAACGAGAACGGAACCGGCGGCGCGTCGCCCGGCTGCATCGTCAAGCCGCTCCAATCGATGGTCCGACCATCCAGACGGGCCGGCGTGCCGGTCTTGAGCCGTCCCATGGTCAGGCCGGCGGCGTAGAGCCGCTCGGAGAGGCCGAGCGCCGGCGCGTCTCCCGCCCGGCCCGCCGCCACCCGTTCCTCGCCCCGGTGGATGACCCCGCGCAGGAACGTCCCGGTCGTCAGCACCACGGCGCCAGCGCGATAGACGCTCTCGGTCGACCCGACAACGCCGATCACCCGGCCATCGGCGACAAGAAGGTCCTCCACCGCCTCCGCGAGGATCGTGAGGTTCCGCTGCGACTCGAGCGCCTGCCTCATCGCGGCGCGATAGCGCGCGCGATCGATCTGGGCCCGCGGTCCGCGCACCGCCGGACCGCGGGATGCATTGAGCATGCGGAACTGGATGCCGGCCTCGTCGGCCAGCCGCCCCATCAGGCCGTCCAGGGCGTCGATCTCGCGCACGAGATGGCCCTTCCCCAGACCGCCGATGGCCGGGTTGCACGACATCTCGCCGATGGTCTCGACCTTGTGCGTCAGCAGCAGGGTTGCCGCGCCGAACCGCGCCGCCGCCGCGGCCGCCTCGCAGCCGGCGTGACCCCCGCCGATCACGATCACATCCCAGATTTTATCCATGGTCTTCATATAAAGCATGGGGCGTCGCCGTCGAGGCGCCGGCCCGTTTCACGTGAAACATCTACTTGCCGATGCAGAAGGTCGCGAACACCTCGCCGAGCACGTCCTCGACGCCGATCTCCCCAGTCACCATTCGCAGGCGCCGCGCCGCCATCCGCACATCCTCCGCCGCCAGTTCCGGGTCCGCCAGCATCCCCACCGCCCGGACCAGGTGATCGCGGGCTCCCGCCAGGTGACGGGCGTGGCGAGCGCGGGTGGTGGCGGGGAAGTCGACTCCAGCCAGATCCCGGGTCACCCGGCGGGACAGCGCCTCCCACACCGCCTCCGCCTCCCCGCGCGTGAGGCTCACCGTGGCGGTGTCCAGCCCGAGTCGGCGGGCCGCCGCCTCCGCCCTCGTCCCCGCCGGAGTCGGCGCAAGGTCGCTCTTGTTGAGCAGGCACAGGTCGCCCGGACGCACCAGATCGGTGACCTGCTCCCAGGCGTCGTCCGCCGCCGCCCGGTCCGCCACCCAGATTCTCAGGTCGGCCGCCGTCGCCCACAACCGGGCCCGCCGCACCCCCTCCGCCTCGATCGGCTCGCCGGTTTCGCGAACCCCCGCCATGTCGGCTAGCACCACGCTGTAGCCGCCGAGCCTCAACGGGGCCTCGATCACGTCCCGGGTGGTCCCTGGCGTGGCGGTCACGATGGCGGCGTCACGACGGAGCATAGCGTTGAAAAGACTACTCTTTCCGGCGTTTGGCGCGCCGATGACGGCCACGCGGTAGCCCTCGCGGACCTGCCGGCCGCGCGCGCCGTCGGCCAGCGCCTCGTCAAGCTCGCGGACCAGGGCGTCGAGGGGCGCCCGCGCCCGCTCCTCAATGTCAGCGGGCAGCGCCTCGTCGGGGAAGTCCACCGCCGCTTCCAGCTGCGCCAGGATCGTCGTCACCTGCCGGCGCCAGGCCTTGTAGCGATCGCCGAGCGCCCCGCCGAGCTGCGCGACCGCCTGGCGGGCCTGGCCCGTGGTTTCGGCGTTGACGAGGTCGGCGACGGCTTCCGCCTGGTCGAGGTCCAGCTTGCCGTTCTCGAAGGCCCGCCGCGTGAATTCCCCCGCCTCGGCGAGACGCGCCCCGAGGATGGTAAGGGCGGCCATCACGCCATCGACGACAGCCGCGCCGCCATGGAGATGGAGCTCGCCGCAGTCCTCGCCGGTGTAGCTCGCCGGACCCGGGAACCACAGCACCAGGGCTCGGTCCAGGACGTCGCCGTCCGGGCCCGCCAGGCTCCGCAACACCGCCGTCCGCGGACTGAGCGCGCCGCCGCAGAGGGCGTGCAGTATCGCCCCGGTCCCGGGGCCCGACAGCCTCACCACCGCGATCGCCGCGCGGCCGGCGGCCGTCGCGAGCGCGAAGATGGTGTCCGTCATCCCCCCGGTTTCAGGCCCGCCGCCCCACTCGTCGCCGCGGTCATCAGTTTGCGGAACTGTTCCGTCGCCTGGCCGCCAAATGTCATCCAGGTGCGCAGCAACTCTTCCGGCGACACCATCGCCATATTGGAATCCAGGCGCTTCTTCATCTCCTGGACCATGTGGTCGTTGAGCGCGGCCACATCGGGCAGCCCCAGGAACGAGCGCGCCTCCTGGGGACTGCAATCGACCTCGAGCCTTACTTTCACGGGCAGGTCCTCCGCTGGCCGGTCTTCTCAGGCCGCGATCAGGTGTTCATCGACTGGAAGAAATCGGCGTTGTTCTTCGAGTTCCGCAGCTTGTCGAGCAGGAATTCGATCGCGTCCTGCGGCCCCATCGGGTTGAGGATGCGTCGCAGCACGAACGTCTTCTGCAGCTGATCCTTCGGGGTGATCAGCTCTTCCTTCCGCGTGCCCGATTTCAGGACATCGATGGCCGGATAGATGCGCTTGTCGGCGACCTTGCGGTCGAGGATGATTTCTGAGTTGCCGGTGCCCTTGAACTCTTCAAAGATCACTTCGTCCATCCGGCTGCCGGTGTCGATCAGGGCCGTGGCGATGATCGTCAGCGAGCCGCCCTCCTCGATGTTGCGCGCCGCGCCGAAGAACCGCTTGGGCTTCTGCAGCGCATTGGCGTCGACGCCGCCGGTGAGCACCTTGCCGGACGACGGCACGGTCGTGTTGTAGGCGCGGCCCAGGCGGGTCACCGAGTCCAGCAGGATCACCACGTCGCGCTTGTGCTCGACCAGCCGCTTGGCCTTTTCGATCACCATCTCGGCCACCTGGACGTGGCGGATGGCCGGTTCGTCGAAGGTCGAGGAGATCACCTCGCCGCGCACCGTGCGCTGCATGTCGGTAACCTCTTCCGGCCGCTCGTCGATCAGAAGCACGATCAGGTAGGACGTGGGGTAGTTGGCGGCGATCGACTTGGCGATGTTCTGCAGCATCACCGTCTTGCCGACCCGCGGCGGGGCCACGATCAGGCAGCGCTGGCCCTTGCCGAGCGGTGCGACGATGTCGATTACCCGGCCGGAACGGTCCTTCAGGGTCGGATCGTCGATTTCCATGGTCATCCGCTCTTCGGGATAGAGCGGGGTCAGGTTGTCGAAGTGAACCTTGTGACGGACGTTGTCCGGGTTCTCGAAGTTGACTTGGTCGACCTTGACCAGGGCGAAGTAGCGCTCGCCCTCCCGCGGCGCCCGGATGCCGCCGTCGACGGTGTCGCCGGTGCGCAGGCCGAAGCGGCGGATCTGCGAGGGACTGACATAGATGTCGTCCGGGCCCGGCAGATAGTTGGCTTCGGGACTGCGCAGGAATCCGAACCCGTCCTGCACCACCTCCAGCGTGCCGGAACCGAAGATCTCCACCCCCTCTTCGGCCGAGGCCTTGAGGATGGCGAACATCATGTCCTGCTTGCGCATGGCGTTCGCGTTTTCGATGTCGAACTGTTCGGCGAACGCCAGCAGCTCGGCCGGCGACTTTTCCTTGAGGTCCTGGAGGGACATTCGGGTCAGCCCAAGGGCGCCCGCGCCGCGCGGCGCGTCGTCGTCACCCGCGGCCCGACCCATCAGGCCATCGTCGGCGCTTTCAGGGGCTTCAATATCCAGAATATCTGACATGGTGGATCAACTCTTGTCGTTGGAGTCCGAGCGGAGATTCGGCTCGGATACGTCTTCCGTGTGCGCTCCTCCGGAAACGGCGGCGCTGGGGTGGTGATCGGAGGTAGGCACACTCGAGCCCGCGGCGGGGCGGCATGCTTTGGGGAGGCAGGCTGCGAAGACCGCCCGAACCGGAGCGCTCTTCTCCCTACCGGAAACACACCCGCGAGCCCGCGTCAAGCGTCTCGCTCTCGGCTCGCCGACCTTCCGAACCTCGCTAGGAGCCGAACTTGGTGGTGACCGAGAGCACGATGACGATGGCGGCCAGGAACGGCAGTTCGTTGGTCATCCGCCAGAAGCGCTCGCTGCGCGGACGCCCGCCGGTCGCGATCATCCGGCGCGCGCGTCCCAAATACATATGCCAGCCGACCAGGAAAACAACGCCCGCCAGCTTCAGTGCCATCCACGGGCGGCCGAGCACCCCTAGCCCGTCGAACGAGACCAGCGTGCCGCCCAGCACGAGCACCGCGACCATGGCCGGCGTCATGATGATCTTTTCCAACTTCGCCTCCATGGTCTTGAAGGTCTCGTCCATCTCCGACCCGGGATTGGCCCGGGTGTGATAGGCGAACAGGCGGGGCAGGTAGAGCAGACCGGCCATCCAGGCGATCACCGCCAGGATATGCAGCCCGCGAATCACGTTGAAGATCATGCCGCGATCCCCCTGCACGGCCTGAGCCCGCACTTCGTCAGCCCAGTCGGGCAGGACTTCCCGTCCGGCGACACGCCCTCGCGCTCGAGGGCGTGTCGGATCGCGCCCGCGAGGCCCTCGATGAAGCAGGGCTCGATCCCCACCACCGGCGCCCGGAGGTAGGTCGGAACCCCGCGCTGCGCCGCGAGCTCGGCGTAGTCGCGATCCAGCTCCACCAGCGTCTCGATGTGCTCCGATACGAAGGCGATCGGATCGATGAGCACGCCCAGCCCGTCCCTGCCGGCCGCCTCGATCGCCTCCGGCGTCGACGGTCCCAGCCATTTCAGCGGGCCGACCCGGCTCTGATAGCAGATCTGCCAGTCCCACCCGGCTCCCAGGCGTTCGGCGACGGCGGCGCAGGTGGCCTCCACCTGCCACTGATAGGGATCGCCGGCATGGGCCGTCTTTTCCGGGAGGCCGTGCGCCGAGAACAGCAGCCGCACCTGCGGACGTCCGGCGTCGTTCCAGGTCCGCCGGATCCGTTCGGCATGAGCCTCGACCAAGCCGGGATTGTCGTACCAGCAGCACAGGGCGTGCACCCGGCCTGAGCCGCGATAGGTCCTCTCCCACGCGGCGAGGGATGATGCCGTGGTGGTGGTCGAGTACTGCGGGTAGAGCGGCGCGAGGACGATCTCGTCCGGCTCGAACGCGGCGACCTCCGCCGCCGCCGCCGCCGTCAAGGGCGCCCAGTAGCGCATGGCGATGACCACTTTGACTGAAGCCTCGGGCATCGCCGCGCGAAGCGCCGCTTCCAGCGCCCCGGCCTGGGCCATCGTCTCCGCGACGATCGGCGATCCTCCGCCCATGACGGCGTAGTTGGCGATCGCGGACCGTTCGCGCGCACGGGCGATCAGGGCGGCCAGAGGCCGGCGGACGATCCACGGCGCATCGATGATCGCTGGATCGGCGAACAGCGCCTCAAGGAACGGCCTCACCGCCCGAGGTCCATCCGGCCCGCCCAGGTTGAATAGAACCACGGCGATCCTCGGGTCCGGCTTGTCCATCGGCCCCTTAGATAGCGTGGCCCGTCCGGTCTCAAGACCCCCTCCGATCCTTCTCTCTTAAGGAAAGAGTAAGAGGAGATGAGGTAGCACCAATAGGGCCCTCGATAGCGGGGATGGAGTGGCGCGCTCGCATCGGTCCCTGATCGAACGCGAGATAGCGCACCTGTGGACCAGCGCCAGCAGGATCGACTGCGATCGGGTACAACCACTCAACATATTGTTTTAATTAGCTTAACGGCTACGTTTCCGGTGGACGACGCAGTGGACAGCGGCGTCGCTTCACAAATGTGGAAAACGGTATGACGGTCTCTCCCGCCCGGCGCGAATCGGCGTGGAAGCTGGGGATCGAGAGGGGGGTTGTCCCCGCCGGCGGCAACGGCGGCGACGGACACGAGGATCGTCAACGCCACTTCCACCGTGCCAGGCGATTGGTTAAGCAAATGCTAACCGATCATCCACAGGCCGTATGCATGACGTCGCCGCCGCGGCTCGCCACCTACTTCCACGTTCACCTCGTCTCCGACTCCACCGGGGAGACCCTGAACGCCATGGCGCGGGCCGCCTGCGCCCGCTTCAACAACGTCCTGGAGATCGAGCACATCTACGCCCTGGTCCGCTCTCCGGCCCAGCTTGAGCGCGCTTTGACCGAGATCGCCAACGCCCCGGGCGTCGTGCTCCACACCATCGTCGACGAGCACCTGCGAGGGGCCTTGGAAGAGGGATGCCAGAAGCTCGACATGCCCTGCTTCGGCGCCCTCGACCCCCTTGTCTCGGCCCTGTCCTGGTACCTCGGCGCGCCGCTCTCCACCCGGGTGGGCGCCCAGTACGCCCTCGATAGTGACTACTTCAATCGCATGGACGCCCTCTCTTACGCGCTCGGCCACGATGACGGCCAGGGCGGACAGGACCTGAACCTTGCCGACGTGGTCCTGGTCGGCGTCTCCCGGACCTCCAAGACGCCGACTTGCATCTACCTGGCGCATCGCGGGGTGAAGGCGGCCAACATCCCGCTGGTTGGAACCTCATCCCCGCCGCTCGCCCTTCTCAGCCTCAAGGGCGTTCCGGTGGTGGCGCTGACGCTCTCGCCCGATCGTCTGGTGCAGATCCGGCGCAACCGCCTGCGCAGCCTCAACGAGAGCCGCGAGAGCAGCTATGTGGACAACGACGCGGTGCGCGCCGAGGTGGTCGCCGCGCGGCGGCTGTTCGAGCGCCAGGGCTGGCCGGTGATCGACGTCACCCGGCGCTCGGTGGAGGAAACGGCGGCGGCGGTGATCAACATCCTCTCCGGCGGTACGGCCCAGGTCGAGGTCGTGGGGTGACAGCGATCGTCCTCGCGTCCGCCAGCGCCTCGCGTGCGGCGCTGCTGCGCGCCGCCGGCGTGCCGTTCACGGTCGTCGCTTCCCAGGTCGACGAAGAGCCGGTCAAGGCGCGAATGTTGCGGGACTCCGCCACGCCGGACGCCATCGCCCGGAGCCTCGCCGAGCTGAAAGCGCGGGCGGTGTCGCGGCGGGCCGAAGGCCTGGTCATCGGCGCCGACCAGACTCTCGACCTGGACGGTGTCCTGTACGACAAGCCGCGCGATCTCGCCGAGAGTCGCGAGCGGCTCGTGGCGCTGCGCGGCCGCCGCCACAGCCTTCACGCCGCCGTCGCCGTCGCCCGTGAGGGCGAGGTCGTCTGGACCGCCCTCGACACGTCGCGCCTCACCATGCGCGCCTTCTCCGACGCCTTCCTGGACGCCTACCTGGCGCGCCAGGGCGAGGCGGTGACCTCGAGCACCGGCGCCTATCTGCTGGAGGGCGAGGGTATCCAGCTGTTCGAGGCCATCGAGGGCGATTACTTCTCGATCCTGGGCTTGCCGCTTCTGGGTCTGCTGGCCTTCCTGCGCGAGGCGGAGGCCCTGCCCGCATGAAGCCCGCTCTGTCCGGGGCGACCGTCGTCGCCGGCGTCGCAGGGTCCCCGGTGCGCCACTCCCTCAGCCCGGCGATCCACAATACCTGGCTGGAGGCGGCGGGCCTCGACGGCGTCTACGTGGCCTTCGCCCCGCCAGCCGACAGGTTCGCGGCCTTCGCCGAGGGCCTTCGGGGGGGCGCCATTCGCGGGCTGAACGTGACCGCCCCCTTCAAGGAAGCGGCCCTGGCCCTGGCCGACCAGGCGTCCCCGACCGCCCGCGCCGCTGGATCGGCCAACCTGCTGGTCTTTCAGGCCGACGGCGCGATCGTCGCTGACAGCACCGACGGCGTCGGTCTCCTGGAGGCCTTCGCCAGCCAGGCCCCCGGCTTCGATCCGGCTGCGGGACCGGCGGTCATCCTCGGCGCCGGCGGCGCGGCCCGGGCCGCCGCCTTCGCCTTCCTCGCGGCCGGCGCGCCACGGGTCGACGTCGTGGCGCGCACCCTCCAGCGCGGAGAAGCCTTGGTCGCGGCGCTGGGCGGAAAGGCGCGGAGCGTCGGCCAGGCTGACGCCGAGGGTCCCTTGCGAGACGCCCAGGTCGTGATCAACGCCACGCCCGTTGGCCTGGGCGGCGCTCCAGGTCCCGACGCGTCCCTGCATTTGCTGGACCCCGGCTGCGTCGTCATGGACATGGTCTACCGGCCGCTCCGCACCGTCTTCCTCGAGGCGGCGGCGTCGCGGGGTCTGCGCACCGTCGACGGGCTGGCCATGCTGGTCGGCCAGGCGCGGCCGAGCTTCGCGCGCTTCTTCGGCCGGCCGCCGCCGGCCATCGATGTCCGCGCCCGGGTGCTGGCGGCTCTGGAGACGGATGGATGATCGTCGTGGGACTGACCGGTTCGGTGGGCATGGGGAAGTCCACCACCGCCCAGATGTTCGCCGAAGCGGGCGCGCCGGTCTATGACGCCGACGCGGAGGTCCATCGGCTCTACCAGCGCGGCGGCGCGGCCGTCCCGCTGATCGAAGCCGCCTTTCCAGGCGTCGTCAGTGAGGGCGCGGTGGACCGCGCCCTGCTCCGCGAACGGGTGCTGGGCGACGCCGAAGCCCTGGCCCGGCTGAACGGCATCGTCTGGCCCCTGATGGGCGCCGCGCGGGCCGAATTCTTCGAGGCCGCGCGCGCGGCGAAGGCCGATATCGTGGTGCTCGACATCCCCCTGTTGCTGGAAACCGGCGGCGAGAAGAACGTCGACGCCGTCGTCGTGGTCTCGGCGCCCGCGGACCTGCAGCGCAAGCGGGTCCTGGCCCGGCCAGGCATGTCGCCCGAGAAGCTCGAAGCCGTCCTCGCCGCCCAGATGCCCGATCACCACAAGCGGAGGAAAGCCCACTACGTGGTCGACACCGGCAGCGGTCTGGAGCCCGCGCGGCGCCAGGTGGCGGCGATCATGGCCGCCTTGCGCGAGGGCGCGAAGCAGGCGAAGTGAGAAGCGATGTCGCGCGAAATCGTCCTCGACACCGAGACCACCGGCCTCGATCCCTGGACAGGCCACAGGGTCATCGAGATCGCCTGCGTGGAGCTGCGCGACTATCTGCCGACAGGCAACCACTTCCACCGCTACATCAATCCCGAGCGCGATATCGATCCCGACGCCGAACGGGTGCACGGCCTCTCCCGCGCCTTTCTGGCGGACAAGCCGGTATTCGGCGACGCCGAGGTCGCGCTCGCCCTGCTGGAGTTTCTGGGTGACGCCCAGGTCGTCGCCCACAACGCCGCCTTCGACCGCGACTTTCTGAACCACGAGCTGCGTCGCGCGGGCCTGCCGACCGTCGGCGAGTCGCGCTGGACCGACAGCCTGGCCCTGGCCCAGAGCCGGTTCCCGGGCATGTACAATTCTCTCGACGCGCTCTGTAAGCGCTTCAGGATCTCCCTGGACGAGCGCGAGAAGCACGGCGCCCTGATCGACGCCCAGCTCCTGGCCGGAGTCTACCTGGAACTGCGGGGCGGCCGCGAGATCAGGCTCGACCTGCAGCAGGTCGCCGCCAAGGGCGCAACGGAGCTCATCGCCCAGGTCGTCCACGGGCCGCGGCCGCGGACCCTGGCCCCCCGACTGACCCCCGCCGAGCGGGCGGCCCACGAGGCCTTCGTCGCCGAGGAACTCAAGAGCGACGCGGTCTGGCTCTCGCTGACCCGAGCGGCTTGAGGCTCTTAGGCGTTGCCGAACTGCGGGCTTTCGGCCTGAGCCTTGCGCGCCAGATAGATGGCCGCGAAGTCCATCGGCTCCAGCATCAGCGGCGGGAAGCCGCCCTCGGCAGACAGATCGGCGATCAGCCGGCGCGCGAACGGGAACAGATAGCGCGGACACTCGATCATCAGCACCTGTTCGAGGTCCTCCTGTTCGACCCCGACCACCTGGAACAGCCCGGCGTAGACCAGTTCGATCTGGAACACCGGCTCGGCCTCGCGCCGGGCCGCGGCCGTCAGCTTCATTTCGACCTCGAACACCCCGCCATCGCGACCCTGGGCGTTCAACTGCACGCCGAGTTCGATCTGGGGCGAGGACGCCCCGGCGCGCAGCGCTTCCGGCGCGCGCGGGTTCTCGAACGACAGGTCGCGGACATATTGCGCCAGGATGCGGATGGCGGGTTGCTGCGGCCCATCCTGGGGGGGCCCGGACTCGGGGCCCGGGTTGAAGGCGTCGGTCATGGTTGATCGGTCCGTTGTTGTCGCGGCCACGGCGCGCGCCGGAAAGCGGGCTCGCTAACATGCGTCCGGCGGCGCGGCAACGGCGGCCTGCTGACGCGCGCCGTGCCATGGCCTATATTGCCCTTCGACATACATGAAAGGCGCGTGGCCCCCTTGCGCATCCTCGAACTCATCATCCTCGCGGCCCTGGCCGCGGTGGTCCTGTTCCAGCTCTACGCCGTCCTTGGGCGCCGAGTCGGGCGCGGGCCGGAGGATGCCGCCCGCGCCCCCGTCACCCCGCCGGAGCCCCAGCGCCTGACGCCGCCGGCGACGGAACCCGTCGGCGCCGCCTCCGCCACCGGTGTCGCCGCCCTGCGCGCCCGCGATCCCAGTTTCGACGTCGCCACCTTCCTGCAGGGCGCGCGGCAGGCCTACCAGATGATCGTCACCGCCTTCGCCACCGGGGACCGCGCCACCCTGAAACCCCTGCTCTCGGAGGAGGTGATGACCGGCTTCGACGACGCCATCCGCCAGCGGGAGGCCGAGGGAAGGACGGAGAACGTCGACTTCCTCCAGGCCCCCCGCGCCGACTTCGAAGGGGTCAACCTGGTCGGCGACATCGCCAAGGCCTCGGTGCGGTTCCTGGCCGAATTCCGCGCCCGCTCCAAAGGCCCCGAGGGCGAGAGCGTCGATGATCGCCGCACCGCCGAAATCTGGACGTTTCAACGCAATCTTAAGAGCCGTGACCCCAACTGGACGCTCGTTCACGTGGACGCGGCGGAGGCCTGATGCTTCGAAGGGTGCTGGCGGCCGTCCTGGCCGCCGTTTCGCTGGCGGCCTGCGCCACGGTCCGGCCGACCGCGCCCGTCGCCCGGGCGACGGGCCCCGCCCGCCCGGCGGCGTCCCGCGCGCCCTTCGCCACGCCCGCGCCTCTCTACATCGCGCCGCCCTACCGGAGCTCCGGGACCTTCGCCGCTCTCCCCGGTTGGGCCGAGGACGACCACGCCGGCGCCTTCGCCGCCTTCGCCGCCGGCTGCCGCGCCGCGCGTGATCCGGCGCTCGTCGCGGCCTGCGACGAGGCGATCGCCGCCAGTCCGCTCGGCGAGACTGACGCCCGCCAGTTCTTCGAGACCCGCTTCCGGCCCGAGCGCCTGGGCGCCACCGGCCTGCTGACCGCCTACTTCACGCCCCTCTACGAGGCGCGCCGCCAGCGCGACGGCGAATTCACCGAACCCGTGCGCCCACGCCCGGGCGATCTGCCCCGCCAGGCGGCCGCCGGGGGCGCCGCCGTCTACCCTGACCGCGCCGAGATCGACCGCTGGCCAGCCGCGGACGCCCTCGCGTGGATGCGGCCCGAAGACCTGCTGTTCCTGCAGATCCAGGGCTCGGGCGTCCTCGCCTTTCCTGAGGGAGAGCGGTGGCGGGCGGTGTTCGACGGCGCCAACGGCGCGGCCTTCGTCGGCCTCGCCGCGCCGATGCGCCGCCTGGGCCTGCTGGACCGCGACACCTCGGGCGAGCGCATCCGGGCCTGGCTCGCCGACCACCGGGGACCGGAAGCGCAATCGGTGATCGAGATGGATCCGCGCTACGTGTTCTTCCGACTCGAAGCCGACGACGGCGGCGAACCGGCCGGGGCCGCCGGCTACCGCCTGGTCCCCGGCCGGGCTCTCGCGGTGGATCCCGCCCTCCACAGCATGGGCGAACTCCTGTGGGTGGACGCCAGCGCGCCGGCGCTGCCCGGCGCCTTCCCGCGTTACCGGCGCCTGGCCATGGCCCTCGACACCGGCAGCGCCATCAAGGGCGGCGTGCGCGCCGACCTCTACCTCGGTCGCGGTCCGGAGGCCGGAATCGAAGCCGGCCGCGTCCGCCACCTGCTGACCCTATACCGCCTGGTTCCCGTCGCCACGCCACCCGATCGCCTGGCCGCCCTCATCCCGCCGGGGTCATGACTTCCGCCGGAGGCGAGGATCACGACGCCCGCCTCTGGCGCATCGTCACCGCCACCGTCCGTCCCCTGAGGCGCCGCCTGGCCGCCAAGCCGCGCGCCGCCCCCGCCGCCGCCCTCCCGCCGCCCCCCGCCGTGGCGCCCCCCGCTGCGGCGCCCGGAGTCCGCGACACGCGGCCCGCTGGCCCGCCGCCCCGGTCGCGGGCCGTCGCGCCGCGTCACCCGCCGCCGCCGCAGCCGATCGAGCCCGGCCGCCGCCGGCGGCTGGAGCGCGGCCGCGACGAGCTCGCCGCGACCATCGACCTTCATGGCCTCGACCAGGACCGCGCCCGCGCCGCGCTCACCGCCTTCCTCCTGCGCGCCCACGCCGAGCGCCGCCGCACGATCCTGGTGGTCACCGGCAAGGGCGCGCTCGGCGACGGCGTCCTCAGGCGCCGGGTCCCCGAGTGGCTCGCCGAGCCGCCGCTGCGCGCGATCGTCGCCGGCCTCTCCGAAGCCCACCGCCGCCACGGCGGCGAGGGCGCGATCTACGTCGCCCTCAAGCGGGCCAACCCGACTGCTCCGAATAGGCCCTGATCAGCTCCGGATACTGCTCCGACGCGGGAAACTCCTCGAAGCTTCGCGCCGCGCCGGTGGTCGCCCAGGGCAGTTTCTCGCTGGTGTAGGTCTCCATGAACGGTCGGAAGGCCTGGGCGCCCTCGACCATCGTCGCCCGCACATTGACGAAGGCCTCGGTTTCGACCAGCCGCGTGAACAGCCAGCTCATGCAGTAGTCGCAGAAGAAATGCCGGGGCGAGCCGTGCAGGCCGCCGATCACCGGCTCGCCCGCCAGCACCTCGAAGGCGCCGCTCGGATAGAGCGAGCTCAGGCTGAAGGCGCTGGCCGTCATCTTCTGGCAGCCCGTGCAGTGGCAGGCCATGGTCAGCAGGGGCTTCCCCCGCACCGTGAAGCGGACGCGCCCGCAGCGGCACGACCCCGCGTGAACCTGATCCTGGTCGCTCATCGGTCTCCTCGCAGCGCCGCCTCGAGCGCCCCATAGTCGGCGAAACCCAGCTTCGGCGCCACCACCTTGGCCCACATGGCGTCCATGGCCGCGCTCACCGCCGCCGGCAGCTCGCCGGCATGGCCCCCGACCCCACCCTTGCGCACCTTGGCCGAGTCGCCGCCGGGCGGAAGATTGGCCCGCGTCTCCGAGAGTCGCCGCATCATCGCATCGTCGAAGCGGTCCTTGTGCGCCAGCATGAACGTCAGGGACGTGCGCTCCAGGGTCAGCGTCAGCAACTCATCGTCGAGCGGGATGCCGCAGAAGGCGGCCAGCCGGCGCACGCCGGTCTCGGGATCGGCGGTCATGTGCTCATAGGAGAGCAGCAGGACGTCCGGATTGTCGCGCTGGGCCCACCAGCTGAGCAGGTGGTTCCAGTAGCCGCCCGCGTCCTTGCGCTCGGTCAGGGTGGTGACGCGGGCGAACTCGGCGATCGGCACGGCGCCGGGCTCGAGGAACCAGCCCTCCATGAAGCGGTACATCGAAACGAGCGTGTCCTTGGGGTTGCGAAGCGAGACCACGTAGCGCGCGCCCTGGGGCAGGCGCTCGAAGGTCAGGTGGCTCTTGAAGCCCCGCGGTTCGGCTCGCTGCGGCGCGTTGATGTCGAGGCCGAGCGCCCCCGCGGTCTCGATCCAGGGCACGACGCGGGAGATGTCGTCGAAGTCCATGTCGCCGCGCGTGCGCAGGGTGTGGAAGGTCTGCTGCAGCCAGGTGGTGCCGCACTTCCCGGCCGGCGAGATGATCACGTCGGTGGGCGACGGCCGATAGGCCCTGATCGACTCCTCGATGTCCTCGGCCGTCATCAGCCGGGCGTTGAGCGCGGCCAGTTCCGCCATGCTCCGCCCCCGGCGCGGCCCGTCGTCGTCCAACGCTCCCCCCTCTTGAAGCCAGTTTCGGGGGCCGACGCTACACGCGGGGCTGGCGCCGCGCCACCCGCCGCATGCTAAGCAGCCTTGCGTGGCTAAAGCCACGATTGATTTTGCTTTTTCAAAGCAAAATCAATGCTGCTAAGAATGTTTAACGTAAGCAAACCTAACAAGGTTTGCTTAGGCTGATCTCGTGCCACGGGAAGGGACCGCCATGCGCCGCAAGTTCGTCGTCGCCATGATGATGCACGAAACCAACACCTTCTCCCCCCTGGCGACGCCCATCGACTCGTTCGCCCGCCGCGGGGAAATCCGGGGGCCGGGGGCGATCGCGGCGGCGGAGGGCACCAACACCCCGCTGGGCGGCTTCCTCGACCTCATGCGCGAGACCGGCGATGAGTTCGTCGTGCCGATGGCGGCCAACGCCAACCCTTCGGGCCTGGTCACCGAGGCCGCCTTCGAGGAGATGGCCGGCGCCATCGTGGGCGCCGTCGCGGAGGGTTGCGACGGCGTCATGCTGGCCCTGCACGGGGCGATGGTCACCGAGAGGACCGACGACGGCGAGGGCGAGCTGCTGAGCCGCATCCGCGCCGTCGCCCCGGACGTCCCGATCGCCGTGGCGCTGGACTTCCACGCCCAGATGACCGAGGCGATGACCCGCGGCGCGACGGTGATGACCGGCTATCGCACCTACCCGCACATCGACATGGCCGAGACCTCCCGGCGCGCCGGCCGCACCCTGCTGCGGGCCCTGGCCGGCGAGGCGGATCCGCGGATCGTCTGGGACTCGCGGCCGATCATGAGTTCGACCCTGGTCCACACCCCCTCGCGCGAGCCGATGAAGGCCCTGATGGCCATGGCCGCCGAGGCCGAGGAGACGGGCGCGGTGCTCAACGCCTCGGTGTTCGGCGGTTTTCCCCAGGCCGACATCCCGCACCTCGCTCTTTCGGCGGTGGCGGTGTGCGACGGCAGCACGGCGGCTGGCGAGCTCCTCCTCGCGCGCATCCTCGACCAGGCCTGGGAGCGGCGCGAGAGCTTCCTGTTCCACGCCGAGCCCCTGGCCGACCAGATCGCCCGCGCCCGCAGCCTCGGCGCCGGGGCGGGGCCGATCATCCTCGCCGATCACGGCGACAACACCGCCTCGGGCGGGACTCAGGACGTGATGAGCGTCCTCGAGGCGGCCATCGCCCAGGGCCTCACCGACGTCTGCGCCGGCCCGATCTGCGACCCGGCCTGTGTCGCCCAGATGATCGCCGCCGGCGTCGGCGCCGAGGTCACCCTGGACCTCGGCGGCAAGGTCGACATGCCGGCCATGGGGCTCAAGGGCAGACCCCTGCGCCTCACCGGCCGCGTCAGGGCGATCACCGACGGCGCCTTCACCGTCACCGGCCCGATGGCCACCGGGGCGGTCATCCGCATGGGCCGCACGGCCGTCCTCGACACCGGGACGATGCAGATCGTCGTCAGCGAACAGCGCTCCGAGCCCTTCGACCTCGGCTGCTTCACCCACTGCGGCATCGACCCGACCCGCAAGCGCTATGTCCTCATCAAGTCGCGCCAGCACTTCCGCGCCGGTTTCGAGCCCATCGCCCGGCACATCGTCATGTGCGACGGCGATGGCTGCACCGCCTCCGACCTCGCGCTGTTCGACTATCGCAACATCCGCCGTCCCCTCTATCCCTTCGACAGGGACATGGTGCTAGGACGGAACGAACAGGCGGCGAAGTAGCCGCGGGAGGGAAGCAAGATGGGACAGCTGGCGGGCAAGGTGGCGATCATCACCGGGGCGGCGAGCGGGATGGGCCGCGCGGCCTCGCTGCTGTTCGCACGCGAAGGGGCCAACGTGGTCCTCGCCGATCTCAACGCCGCCGGCGGCGAGGCGACGGCGGCCGAGGCCGGCGCGAGCGGCCAGCGCTGCGTCTTCCAGCGCACCGACGTCTCGGCCGAGGCCGACATCGAGGCCCTGGTCGGCCGCGCCGTCTCGGAATTCGGCCGCCTGGACGTGATGTTCAACAACGCCGGCATCGGCGGCGCCCTGGGACCACTGGAGTTCGTCGCGGTCGAGGACTGGGACCGCACCCAGGCCATCTGCCTGCGCGGCGTGTTCTTAGGGATCAAGCACGCCATCGCCCCGATGCGCGCGGCCGGCGGCGGCTCGATCATCTCCACCGCCTCGATCGCCGGCATCGACGGCTATCCGGGCCTGCACGCCTACTGCGCCGCCAAGGCCGGCGTGGTGAACCTCACGCGCTCGGCCTCGATCGATCTGGCCTGCGACATGATCCGGGTGAACTGCATCGCGCCGGGCGGTGTCTCGACGCCGATCCTGTTCGGCGGCGGCGGCGTGTTCGGCGGCAACAAGGAGTCGGTCGACGCGGCCCTCGTCAACGCCCAGCCCCTGCCCGTCGCCGGCCAGCCGGAGGATATCGCCCAGGCCGCCCTGTTCCTGGCCAGCGACGCCTCTCGCTTCGTCACCGGCCACACCCTGGTGGTCGACGGCGGCGCCACGGCCGGGTCGATCGCCGGCGCGCCCCGCCGCGGCGCCGAGCGCCACCGCCCGCAACGGGCCTTCGCCGGTCCGTCGTTCGAGGCCTGACACGCGAGCATATTGGAGGAAACGCCCATGACCAGGCCGAACGGCGTCCACCACTTCGCCATCTGCACTGCCGACATCAAGGCGCAGATCGAATACTTCACCGATGTGCTCGGCATGGAGCTCGTCGCGCTCTACTGGATGCACGGCGTCGAGGGCGCCTGGCATGGCTTCCTCAGGCTGAACGACCAGTGCTCGATCGCCTTCGTCCAGACCCCGCGGATCGCGCGGATCCCGGCGGAGATCGGCAGGACCCATTCGGGCAGCCCCGGCGGCGACTGCGCGCCAGGGACGCTGCAGCATCTCGCGTTCAACGTCGACAGCGAAGCCGAGCTGCTGACCATGCGCGACCGCATCCGCTCCCGCGGCGTCGACGTCTTCGGCCACATCGACCACGGCTTCTGCAAGTCGATCTACTTCGCCGGGCCGGAGAACCTCACCCTCGAGGTCTCCACCTCGGAACACCACGCGATCGATCCCGAGGCGTGGATCGATCCCGAGGTCGTCGCCCTCGCGGGCATCTCGGCCGAGGAGCTGGAGCGGTTCAAGGCGCCGGCCGCCTTCACGCGTCCCGCCGCGCCGGTCCCCCAGCCGGCTTTCGATCCGGCGAGGCCGCACATGGCCTTCGCGCCCCATGTCTATCAGAAGATCTTCGGCGCCACCGACGCGGAGATCTTCGCGCGCATGAGCGAGACCCGGCCGCCAGTGAAGGTCGCCGTCCCCGCGGGATAGGGTGATCAGCCGGACCGGAACAAAGGCCCGAATATGGCGTTAGCCTACCCTAAATAAGGGAGGCTAGTGTGCGGTCCATTCTTCTGATGTTTCTGGGAGTGCCCCTCCCTATCATCCTGCTTCTCGCCTTTTGCACCCACCACTTCTGAGGGAAGGCGAGGCGCCATGGTCAGCGACTTGGTGACGACGACCGTCGACGAGGCCTCGCTTCAGGGCGAGGCCCAATCCGCCGTATCCTGGGGGGCCGTGCTGGCGGGCGCGGCCGCCGCCCTGGCGCTGTCCTTCGTCCTGGTGGCCCTGGCCGGCGGCTTCGCGCTCAGGCTTCCGGCCCCCTGGCCCGGCGCGCCAGGCGCCGCCATGGGCTTCTCGCCCATGCTCGGCGCCGGAATGATGGTGGTTCAGGTCCTCTCCTGTGCGCTCGGCGGCTACCTGGCCGGACGCCTGCGGACAAAATGGGTGAACGTCCACGGACATGAGGCGCACTTCCGCGACACCGCCCACGGTCTGATCACCTGGGCGGTGGCGACGCTCGCCGGCGTCGTCCTGGTGGCGATGGTGCTCGCGCCGTTGGAAGAGCGGGCCGCGGCCACGGAGCTCGCGGCCACCCAATACGCCGACACCGCCGCCGCGCCACTACCGGCAGATCCGGTCGCGGTTCGCCTGCGCATCGTGCGGGAAGAGAACCTGGCGGCCCAGGCGTCTTTCTTCATGGGTGTCGGCCTCCTGCTCGGCGCCTTCACCGCCTCGGTCGCCGCCGCGGTCGGTGGCCAGCGGCGCGACGACATGCACGCACGCTACTGGTCCGAGCGTTCGCGGGTCAGGGCCTAGGCCGGGACGGACAACCTTTACCGGAACCGCGGCGGCTCCTAGTCTCTCTGACGGAGCCGCCACCCGGGAGCTGACCATTGCTGATCCGCCCCGCGCTGCGCGAATACCGCACCTGGAGCCTGGATAGCCGCCGCTGGGCGGCCTATGAGCCGCGCCTGGGCGACATCGTCATCGCCACCGCCCCCAAGTGCGGCACCACCTGGACCCAGCAGATCGTCGCCGCCCTGATCTTCCAGGACGACGAGGCGCGCGCGCTGCCGGCCGTCTCTCCCTGGATCGACGCGCGTTTCAGGGGCTTTTCGGAGGAGGTCTACGCGACTTTGGAGGCGCAGACCCACCGGCGGTTCATCAAGAGCCACCTGCCGGTCGATGGCCTGCCGCTCTATGACGAGGTTCGCTACATCCACGTGGCCCGCGACGGCCGCGACGCGCTGATGTCGATGCACAACCACTTCACCGGCTATTCGCCGGCCCAGTTCGAGAACTTCGACGCTATCGGCCGGGAGGATCCCGCCATCGGCAGGACCTATCCGCGGTTTCCCGCCGACCCGGCCGAATACTTCCGCATCTGGATCTCGACGCCGTGCGTGCCCGGACAGACCGAGGGCTCGCCCAGTCCGTCCTTCTTCGATCTCGAGGCGGGCTACTGGGCCGAGCGGCGCCGGCCCAACGTCCTCCTCGTGCACTACAGCGACCTGAAGGCCGACCTCGACGGCGAGATGCGCCGCATCGCCGCCTTCCTCGATGTCGCCGTCGACGAAGCGGTCTGGCCGTCCCTGGTGGCTTCGGCCTGCTTCGAGACCATGCGCGAGCGGGGCGGCGAGCTGATGCCGCAGATGAAGGCGATGTTCGCGGACGGCGTAGCGCGGTTCTTCAACAAGGGCGTCAACGGCCGCTGGCGAAACGTCCTCTCGGAGGACGACCTCGCCCTCTACGAGGCCAAGGTGCGCGCGAAGCTCACGCCCGGCCTGGCGGCATGGCTCGCGGGCGGCCGCCACTCGGCGGGAGATCCGCGCACGTTGGCCGACTGAGGGAAGGGCCCCACCGGCGGGGCGGCCCACCTGACGGGCGCCCTTGACACCTGGACGGCCCTGCGCTCCGCTTCGGCCAGGGAGGGGCCGCGCCAGGGAGGTTGTCGTGACGACACTAAGGGTGGAGCAGCTCGGCGAGGACCTTGTCATTCGCCTGACGGCGGAGGCCAGGATCAGCCTCGCCCTCAGGCCCGGCGACGAGGTCCAGCTGGCGAGGACCGTGCACGGCGAGGTCTCCCTCGCCACGGCGGACATGGACCACCAGATCCGCCTCGAGCGCAGCCGCGCGTTCCTGCGCCACCTGCGAAGTCCGAACTAAGCCCGAGCGCGTTCCGAAAAGACCTGGAGCGCCGAAGTGCGCTTCTGGGCCGCTACGCGCGCCGCCACGACGGCTGGCTGGGATCGGCCAGCCGGATGTCCACCGGACCCAGTCCGAAGATGGCGATCACCGCCGGCTCGGCGGCCGTGCGGGGCGCCCCGTCGTAGTGCCAGGTCCGCGCGGCGCGCTTGACGAAGCCGCCCGCCGGGACCCTGACCGCCATGTCGGGCGTGAAGTCGGCCCCGCTGTTCACCCACCACGCGCCGGACATCACCATCTGGATGCGGTCGGTCGCATAGCTGTGCGGCGCGCTGAACCAGCCGGGATGCCACTTCATCAGGACGAGGTGGGGGCCGGCCTTGTTCAGATCGCCATAGAGCGGGGCCATTTCGCCGCTCCCGGGCGGCAGCCCCTGCCACGGCTGGAACCGGATCTGGTCCGGCTGCAGGACGAAGGTCTCGGTGGGATCGATCGGCGAGGCGAACGCCTCGCCGGCCAGCAGCGCCGGCGCCAGGGACGCCAGCAGGAAGTCGCGGCGTTGCATGCCTGTCTCCTTACAACCGTGACGGCCTCATGAACCCGCGGGCGGCGGTCGTGAAATGCATCCTCGTCACGCGGCCATGAGGGCTGGGAATGCGCGCGCTCAGTACGGCGTCTGGCCGCAGATGTTGCCGGGGGGCGCGTAGCGGCAGACCAGGACCTGGCTCTGCCCCGCGTAGGCCACGGCGCAGCCGATGCGGCTGGTGCTTCTCCAGATGACCTGGGTGAAGTGGCCGGTGCGGCCGAGGCCGCTGAGATCGGCGCAATTGAGCGGCCCGTAGCGATAGAGCTCGCCCTCGCGGGCCCAGCCGGAGAACAGGTCCGTTGCGCTCGTGCGGCCGCCGTCGATCCGTGCCAGGTTCTCGCCCTCGCCCGGCCGGCTCGCGTGGGGCGAATGGTGCAGTCCGGGCTCCGCCACCAGGCCATCCGCCCACGCCTGGGCGTGCCCCGCCAGCTGCTGGTCCCAGGTCACGGGCGGGACGCCCGCCCTGGCCCGCAGCGCGTTGTGATCGGCGACCATCTCGGAGACTAGGTCCAGCCGCCGCTCCTGCCCCGCGGCGGAGGCGCCCAGCGCCGCCGCCACCGTGACCGCCAGGAACGCGCGCAAAAGCGAAGACTTGGAGCGCCGATGTGAGTCCATCGGATCGGCGCCCGCTCTAGGACCCGACATAGACCGTCGTGGGCCGGTCCATGGGGCTGCGGGGCCTGTCGGCGACACCCACGCCGGCCGCCGCGAAGGCGCGCCGCACGGCCTTGTCCTGCTCCGACGACCCCAGCACCAGGGAGACGGGCGCGAGGGGAACCTTGGGTTGGATGACCACGCCGGTCTCGACCTGCCAGCCGGCCGCCCGGAACACCGCCCTGAGGTCCGCCGCGCGGCGCTCGGGGTCGGAGCCGATCCCGTTGATCACCGTGACGTCCCCCGGACTTCGGATCAGCACGGAGATCATCCTCCCGCGCTGGTCGTTCGATAGCGCCCCGCCTGGCCCGCCGGCCGCCGCCGCGGCGAGGGACGGCGCGGAAGGCGCCATGGCGACGAGCGGCGGGGCGGCCGGGGTCTGGGGGGCCAGCCCCCGCCCTGAGAGAGCCTGCAGGTGCATCGCGGCCGCGTCGTGCACGAGCATGGCCGTCCGCTCGCGGGTTCTCAGGTTCTCGCTCTCGAGGGCGATGGCGCGTTCGAGGGCCGCGGCGGCGTCGGCCCGGGCCGATTGGATGCGGACATCGGCGGTCGACTGGTAGGTGGCCACTTCCCGGTCTTTCGCCCTCTCGACGGCCCGGTTCAGTAAGAACACGAACAGGCCCGCGACCAACGTCAGCGCCGCCAGGGCCAGGAAGGCCAGGTTGGACAGCAGCAGGGCGTCGCGGACAGTCATGCGGGACACCCTTCT
>Ga0070730_10001523_pt1 | contig 22254 bp, 15 predicted proteins | sample Coa_R1_3_FD_66447 | JGI IMG/M metagenome (GOLD analysis project Ga0070730, IMG submission 66447) | Surface soil microbial communities from Centralia Pennsylvania, which are recovering from an underground coalmine fire - Coalmine... | ecosystem: Environmental > Terrestrial > Soil > Unclassified ... | reverse complement strand
TGCCTTCAAGGACCTCACGATGCACCAGCTGGGACTTCTGGCGGGCGTGCAGGAGTCGCTCTCGGCGGTGCTCAAGCGCCTGGACCCGAAAGTCGTCGAACAGGAAGGCAAGGAGATGGGAAAGGGCGGCTTCCTGGCCAGCGCGGAGAAACGGGCCTGGAAACGGTATTCCGAGGTCTTCCACGAGATCTTCGCCGAGAACAGCAAGCTCTTCAACGAGCTGATCTATCCGAACGTGCGCAAGGGGTATCTCGCACTGCACGACAGCGACGCCAAACAGTCCGCGGAGAAGAAAGGCGATACGTCCAAGCGTTCCGGGCGGCCGACGCCCCCCTCCATGACCCAGAAGGATTCACCCCAGAAATAGGGAGGAAATGCTGATGAAGAAAACCGCTCTCCTGTGCGCCGCCCTGGCTCTGTTATCCGCCTGCGGCGGACCCACCTGGGTCTACCTTCGCGGCATGAAGCCGATGAACGAGAACGATCGGAAGGAATCGACCGCGGTCGACCTCCGGATCTACCAGCTGAAGGATGATTCCCGATTCAACCAGGCGACCGTCGACAAGCTCTGGACGGACGACAAGGGTGCCCTGGCGGACGATATCGTCGCGATGAAGCAGATCACGGTTCAGCCGGGCGTTGCCGACGACAAGCTGGTCGAGCTGAATCTCGGCGAACTTCCCGACAGCGTTCGCTTCATCGGATTCTTCGCCCTGTTTCCCCGGGAGGACGACAAGGGTCCGAGGAAGCTGGTGATCCCCAAGAAGGACGCCGGCACCGCCCTCCGGTTGACCGGTTTCCACATCCAGACGGACAAGTAGTCCAAGACTTACAATCAGGAGCGCTTCGTGGAATACGCCCAGAAAGTCCTGTGGAGCGAGGGGATGTTTCTCACTCCGCACCACTTCCAGCAGGCCGACCGCTACACCGAGAACCTGATCTCGCGGCGGCTGTCCGCGATCCGGTCGCTCGGCTGGGGGGTGTGCCGGATCCAGATCAACACCGATGCGCTCTCCAACGGCGAGTTCGTCCTGTCGAAATGCTCGGCGATCCTCTCCGACGGAGTCGCGGTGGACACGCCCGATCTGGATCCGCTGCCTCCCGCGCGTCCGATCGAGACGGCCTTTGACGCGAAGCGGAACTCGCTCGGGGTGTACCTGGCTTCGCCCCTGGCGCGGGCCGGCGCCCTGGCGTTCAGCGCCGAGGGCGTGGCCGACGGCCGTCCCACCCGCTACCATCGCCGGACGCTCTCCGCCGCGGACGAGAACAGCGGAGGAAGCGAACGCGAGGTGGTGCTGGCGGCCAAGACGCTGCGGATCCTCTTCGAAGGAGAGCCTCTGGACGACTACGTGACCCTCAAGATCGCGGAGTTGGCGCGCAGCGCTTCCGGGAAGTACATGCTGAGCGACACCTATGTCCCCCCGTGCCTGTTTCTCTCCTCGTCGCCACAGCTCCTGGCGTACCTGCGGCGGATTCTGGAGATGATTTCGGCCAAGAGCAGCGACCTGTCCTCCCAGCGCCGCCAGCGATCGGCGGGCCTGGTGGAATTCACGATGTCGGAGGCTGCGAATTTCTGGTTCCTTCATACCGTCAACGCGACAATTCCAGTGCTCATGCACTTGCACAGCCATGCGGACGTCCACCCGGAGAGCGTCTTCCTGGTCCTGGCCCGGCTGGCGGGAGAGCTGTTCACGTTCTCCGGCGAAGGCCATCCCAAGGACCTGCCGCAGTACAACCACGATGCGGTGGGCGCGACCTTCGCCGCGATCGAAAAGAAGATTTCCGACCTGATGGGCACGGTGATCCCCACCCGCTGCGCGCCGATTCCCCTGGAGAGACAGCGAGATTCGCTTTTCAAGGGTCAGTTGCGGGACGACCGACTGCTCGAAGGTCAGTTCTACCTGGCGGTGATGGCGGAAGTTCCCGAGGAGAAGATCATAAGGGAAGTGCCCCTCAAGGCCAAGGTCAGCTCCAGCGACCGCGTGGACCAGCTCATTGCGGCGGCGCTCAAAGGCCTCGTGCTGCGGCACCTGCCGACCCCCCCGGCGGAGATCCCGGTGCAGCCGGGACGGCAGTACTTCCAGGTGGACAAGACCGGCGAGCACTGGGAGGCGGTGAAGAAATCCCGTTCGATCTCGTTCTACATCCCGCCGGAGTTCAAGAACTTGAAGCTCGAATTGATGGGAGTGAAGGAATAACGCATGCCTGACACCACGCCGTCGGCGGCCGCGCCGGCCTTGGCCGACCTCTGCGGCGACCTGCTCGCCTTCGCGCTCCAGCTCAAGCGGTCGAGCGATCCGGGAGACGCCGAAGTGCTGCGCCAGAAGATCGACGAGCAGTTCCGCGCGCTGGAGACGAAAGCCCGGCAGGCGGACATCCCCCAGGACGACGTGCAACAGGCGAAATACGCCATCTCCGCGTTCATCGACGAGATGATCCTGACGTCGTCCTGGCCGCTGAAGGAATCGTGGGCGGACAGGCCTCTGCAGCTGGCCTATTTCAACGATTTCGCGGCGGGCGAGGAGTTCTACAACAAGATCGACGCCTTTCGCGGCGCCAAGAAGAACGCCGTGCTCGAAGTGTACTACCTCTGCCTGGCCCTGGGATTCCGGGGGAAATACGTGGACCTTCAGGGCATGGAAAAGAAGAAGGTCCTCATGGACACGATATTGCGCGAGATCCGCGGAGGAGCCGGCGCGGCACCCGGGACGGGGGGGCTCTCCTCCGGCTGGCAGCCGCCGGACGCGATGCCCGGCATCGTGAAGAATTTCCCGGCCTGGTTCGTGGCCGCGGCGTGCGGGCTGTTGATCATCCTCCTGTTCATCCTGTTGTCCACGCTGTTGGGGTCGACGGCCGAGAACCTGGTCAAGTCCCTGAACTGAGAAGGCGCTGCACATGAAGATCCTTGCCGCCATCACCAAAGGAGGAACCACGCTGATCCTCCTGCTGATCATCATCCTCCTCCTGATCTGGTTCGGCGGGGAGCAGTTCCACCTGGACAAGAAGATCCGCCTCCTTGCGGTCGTCGGGGTCTTGGTCGTGGCCTTCGTCCTGATCGTGATCCAGAAGGCCATGGCGGTCCGCAGCGCGCTGCTCATCGAGCAGAAGCTGAAAGCTCAGGCCCAGGAACAGGTGGCCAGTGCCCGTCCGGACCAGCGGGCCGACGTGCAGGCGGTCCAGACGCAGCTGGACGAGGCGATCCAGGCGCTCAAGACGTCCCGACTGGGGAAGGGCGCCTTGTACAAGCTGCCCTGGTACATGATCATCGGCCCGCCCGGCTCGGGAAAGTCCACCGCCCTCCAGGAGTCGGGCCTCAACTTTCCCTACACGAGCCAGGGCCGCAAGGGGCTCCGGGGTGTCGGCGGCACCCGGAACTGCGACTGGTGGTTTACCGATGAGGGCATCCTGCTCGACACCGCGGGGCGCTATACCACCGAAATCGACGACCGCGACGAGTGGATCGGTTTCCTCAACCTGCTCAAGCAGGCAAGGAAGCGTAAGCCCATCAATGGGGCCATGGTTGCGGTCAGCATTTCCGACCTGCTGGGCTCGACCGAAGAACAGCTCGAAGCGCACGCGAAGAACATCCGGGGCCGGATCGACGAGCTCACGTCGCAGCTGGAGATCGTGTTCCCGGTCTACCTGCTCTTCACGAAGTGCGATCTCTTCCAGGGCTTCGTGGAGTTCTTCGAGGATTTCTCCAAGAACGAGCGCGCCCAGGTCTGGGGCTGCACTCTCCCCTATGCGCCGTCGGCCGGAAAGCCCTACCGGGAGATCTTCGAGGAGGAAACCCAGAAACTATTCCGGAACCTGTCGTCCCAGCGCCTGGCCTCGCTGGCCAGCGAGCGGCCGCCGGCCAAGAAGCAGAACATCTTCCTCTTTCCCGTCCAGTTCCAGGCCGGCATGAAGAAGCTCGCGGACTTCGTGGAGATGCTCTTCCGACCCAATCCCTTCCAGGAGACCTCCTACTTCCGCGGGTTCTACTTCACCAGCGGCACGCAGGAGGGAACGCCGATCGACCAGGTCATCCGCTCCATGAGCGCGGCCTTCGGGCTCAAGGAGGAGTCCGCGCCCGCCCCGGCGCCCGTCGACAAGAAGAGCTACTTCATCAATCACCTCTTCACGAAGATCATCTTTCCGGACCAGACGCTCGCGCGGACGTCGGCCAAGGCCCAGCGGCGGCATAAGATCCTGCATTTCGGGACGCTCGGCCTGTCCGCCGTCGGGACGATCCTCCTGAGCATCGCGCTGGTCGCCTCGTTTGTCGGCAACCGCGGTCTCCTGAACTCCGCGGAGGCTTCCGCCGCGAAGGTGCGCGAATGCGAAAAGGCCTCCCCCGCCGTCGCGCTCGACGCCCTCGAGGGCCTGCGCCACGAAATCGAGACGCTGGACGGCTTCGACCGCCACGGCCCCCCGGTATCGCAGCGCTGGGGCCTTTACAGGGGAAACGTCGTCAACCCGGCCCTGAGATCCCTCTATTTCACGTCGCTCAAGCGGCTCTTCCTGGTCCCCCTCGGCGAGCGTCTCCGCAAGGAGCTGGACGATATCTTCCGCAAGGAGTCGCGCACGCCCGAGGACACCGAGCGGCTGGACGACCTGCAGCGCGTCTACCAGATGCTCGCCGGCGATCTCCCCGCCGAGAAGGAGCACGATCTTCTCGAGCATGTCCTCACCCAGGACGGGCGGTGGTTTTCCGGCGTCGGGGGACAGCCGTCGTCGAACGCCGATCGCCAGCTGAGATTCTTCCTGACCCAGCTCGACCGCAAGGAAGATTGGCGCATCCCCGTCGACAAGATGATCGTCAACCGCATCAACACCGAGCTGCGCCAGGGTCTCTGGGTGCTCCAGACCTTCCGCGAGACGATCGATTCCGGGAAGAGCACCTTTCCGAAGGTCACGGGAGAGCGCTTCGTCAGCGGTCGCGGCCGGGACCTCCTGAAGTTCAACTATTCCTTCTCCGGGCTGTTCACGCAGGAGGGCTGGAACGATTACGTGAAGTCGGCCCTGAAGACCAAGGCCGAAGCCCTGTCCCACCGCTATGCGGATCTGAAAATCGAACGTGAGGCCTCGAAGCTCGAGTCCGAGCTGCGGGATCTCTACACCCGGAAATACGCCTCGGAGTGGGACGAGTTCCTGAAGGGCGTCGAGGTGCTCCCCTTCCAGAACATGGAGGACTGCGACACCAAGACGAAGATTCTGACAGACGACCAGTCCCCGTTCATTGCGCTCTTCAAAGGGGTCTGGGAGGCCCAGCATCTTCGGGTCCAGGATTCGGATCCGCCCGCCCTTGTCGACCTGAAGCCCCTGACGGACGCCCGCACCGCGCTCATCGAACTTCAGGGGCTTGCCGGCGATTTCATCGCGACCACCCAGCCGGGCAATCGCGTCGCCGGTTCGATGAAGGAAGGAAAGCTTCAGATGTTCCTGGATGGCTTCAAGAAGGCAAATCGGGGCCTATCGGCGGCCGTCAGCACCGCGCCCGTCGCCAACCGGCCCAGATTGCAGGAGATCCTCTACCAGGTCGTCGACAAGACGCGGGCCGCCCTGGCCGCCGAGGCGCAGCGCGAGGCGGACGAAATGTGGGCCAGCACCGTCGCCAGGCTCTACAAGGAATCGATCCAGGGGCGCTACCCCTTCGATGAGGCCTCCGCGTCGGCGGTGGCGCTGTCCGCGATGACGCACCTCTTCAACCCTCAGACCGGCGTTTTCTGGAACAAGGTGAACGACCTGCGGATCCTCAACGGCCTGCTGCTGGAGAGCAAGCCCCTGGTCGCATTCTCGCGCGAGTTCAATTCGTCCGTGAAGAAGGCGGAGAATTTCCGGCAGGGACTCTTCCGGAAGGACGGGGACCGACTCAACGTGCCGTTCAAGGTGGCGCTCAAGCAGAGGGAAGGCGTCACTCACCTCAAGTTCACCGTGGGCAAGAAGGAATTCAACCACAACGACCGGCCGGACGGGCGGGGCGAGCTCGTCTGGGAGGGGGAACCGGGCGCCAGCCTGCAGATCCGCGTGGGCGAGGTCGATCGCTGGTTCCCCAAGGAGTTCAAGGACGACTGGGCTCTCCTTCGGCTCATCGCTTCCGGCAATCCCCAGCCTTCCGGCGACAAGGCCTTCGCCTGCTCCTGGGAGTTCAAGATCACCCGACTGGGCACGGAGCAGACCTTCATCGGCGACGTCCTCCTGGAAGCCGACGACCGCGTGAACCCGTTCCAGAAGGACTTCTTCTCCAAATTCAGCGTTCCGGACAGGGTAGGTCCCTGATGCGCCTCTTTGCCGGATGTTTCGGGAAGGTCCCGATTCACGGGGACTTCATCCGCCACAATGTGGGGCCGGAGGTCGACCGCTTCGACGAGTGGCTCCAGGCGGGCATCGTTTCCTCCCGCACGGCCATGGGGCCTTCGTGGGACCCGTCGTTCAATGCGATGCCGCCCCAGCGTTTCCTCTACCAGGTGGCCGGCGGGCGCGTACTGGCCGGGGTGATCGCCGCGTCGATCGACAAGCCGGGCCGGCGCTACCCCTTCCTGGTCTTTACCCTCATCGATCCCAAGACCCTGGGCGGCGAGCTGACCGCCCTCCCCTCCGTCCTTGGCTCGTTCTTCGCCAGGGCGGAGGAGGAAACCAGGACCGGCTGGCAGGGCCTGGATCTGAAGAGTTTCCTGGTCCGGATCGACTCCCTGGCGCTCCCGAGCGATTTCGAGGAGGCGAAGCAGTCGATCATCAAGTTCGTCGCCGGCCATACCAACAAGGCGTTCTGGAACGAGCTCTTCGGGTCGGAGCAGGATCCGCGGAAGTACATGCTGGTACACAACCTGGTGGAGACGCTGCGGGGGGGGGCGGTTCCGCGCTATGCGCTGCGCTTTCCGCACGTCGCGGGCGAGCCCGAAGTCTGCTTCTGGCTGGAGCTGTGCCGGAAGCTGACGAGGCGGCCGGGGCTCCCGACCCTCACCCTCTGGGGAAAGGGCCGGGAGGGAGGGGAGTCGGGCATGACGCTCCTCTTCGACGACCTGAAGGCCAATTATTTTTCCCCCTTGTGGTGGCCCGAAAAGAAGAACAATCTGCTCTTCCCGCTGGCGGATTCCTCGGCGGGGACGGATTCCAGGCTGTCCCAGGCGAAGGCAAAGTACGCTCCCATCCTGGACGACCAGGCGATGCGGCTGTCCACCCTGATGATGCGCCTGGGGAGCGCCTGAGGGCCTTCGGGGATGAATATAGTTGCTTTGGAGGGAATCGCGGCATATTCTCGATTGTCTTTCCATCCTGAATCCTGGGATGTCTCCGCCACGATGAGTATCAACCGTGTCTGACCTTGCCGCCGTCGCCGCCTTGGGAACGACGCCGATCGCGGGGGCCAGTCCCTCCGGGGTCTCCGCGCGTTACGAGCCCGAATTCGAAAAACTTGCGTCGGAGATCGCCAAGCTGGAATCGGTCGAGGGCCGCAACAGCATCAAGTGGGATATCATTGTGGAGAACGGCATTTCGCTGCTGTCGACGAAGACGAAAGACCTCCTGGTCTCCTCCTACCTGACCCTGGGACTGCTTCAGGAAGACGGCTATCCGGGCTTGGCGGCGGGCCTCATCGCGTGCAAAGACCTCCTCAACACGTTCTGGGAGAACGTTTTCCCCGAAAAGACCCGGCTTCGGGCTCGGGCTCAGGCGCTTCAATGGATGGCCGAGCGCGTCACCCCGGCCCTGCGGGATCGCTCGTCGGCGTCGAAGTCCGACAAGGGTTCGCTCGAGGCCGCCGTGGCGGCCCTCACGGAGATCGCCACGTTCGCGGGCCAGAAATTCGAGGAAGGCGGCCCGACGTTTGGGGAGTTCCAGAGCGCGGTCCAGGACAAGCTTTACTCCGTCCCCGCCGATGAGGCGTCGCCGTCCAGCGAGCCTTCGGCATCGGCGTCCCCGGCCCCGGACGCGGCTGCGGCGGCTCCCACCGCCCCGGCCCAGAGAGAGATCGACTCGCCGGATGCGGCTCGCGGAGCGCTGGCGGAGATGAAGGAGCGGCGCATCAAGGCCGCGACCGTACTGCGCGAGGCCAATCCCGTCGACCCCTTCCCCTACCGCCTGCTTCGGGCGATCGTCTGGGAAGACCTGCTGGACGCGCCGCCCGCGAAGGACGGCGTCACGGAACAATCGGGAGGCGACGCCCCCTTTGCCGGCCAGATGGAAGATCGCCTGGAGAAGGGCGAGTACGCTGCGGTGATCGCGGAATGCGAATCGAAGCTCGTGGCCGATCGTTTGTGGCTGGATTCGAACTTCTATCTTCATCGGGCGATGGAGGGCCTCGGCAAACCCTACTCTGGGGCGCGCCGCGCCGTCGCGGCGGAGGTGGTCGGAATCGTGCGCTCCTGCCCGGCCCTCCTGGAGCTCAAGTTTTCGGACGGCACTCCGATGGCGGGGGAACCGACGCGGCTCTGGATCCTTCACGAGCTGGCGGCGCTGCCGGCGAAATCCGCAGCGCCGGCGGGCGCGCTCGAGACGGCGCTGGCCGAAGCTCGGAAGCTGGTCGCCCGGAAGAACTTCCCCGAAGCGGCGGCGCTCCTCCAGAAGGAGCTGCGCTCGGCGCCCAACCGCCGCGACCGCTTCCTGGGCCGGCTGTACCTGGCAAGGCTATGCGCGGAAGCCGGTCGGGTGGACCTGGCCCTGCCTCAGTTCGAGGGCTTGGACGAAGAGGGTCGGAAGTTCGCGCTGGAGGAGTGGGAGCCTTCCCTGGCGGCGGAAGTCGCCCGGGAGCTCTGGCGCTGCCACAAGGCGTCGGCGACGCCCGAGAAGGCGGCGGAGTTCTACGGCCGCCTCTGCCGACTGGACTTGCAGGCGGCGCTGTCGGTCGACGGCAAGAAGTAGAGATCCTGGATAGATCGAAAACTGGAGGAAAGTGATATGGCGAAGGAAGGATCAGTAGCACCCCGCGAGCGTGTCAACATCGTCTACAAGCCGGCCACCGGCGATGCGCAGGAAGAGAAGGAGCTTCCCTTCAAGATGATGGTGATGGGCGACTTTACGGGTCGCGCGGACGATCGTCCGCTGGAAGACCGGAAGCCCGTCAACGTCGACAAGGACAACTTCAACGACGTGATGCGCAGCATGAAGCTGAACACGACGTTCAGCGCCCCCAATACGCTCTCCGGCAAGGAAGGCGAGGAACTGGCGGTGAAGCTGAAGTTCGAGACGCTCAAGGACATGGAGCCCGAGGCCGTGGCCAAGCAGGTGCCGGAGCTCGGCAAACTGCTGGAGCTGCGCGACGCGCTGACCGCCCTGAAGGGCCCGCTCGGGAACCTCCCGGAATTCCGCAAGAAAATCCAGTCGCTGGTGACCGATCCGGCCGCCAAGGAGAAGCTGCTCAAGGAACTGGGCGGCGGCGAAGAGAAGAAATAGCGGGAACGCAGGAGAATAAGGAGAACATCAATGGCCGACGCTCAGGAACAAGCCAAACCCGCCGCAGGGGCCGCTGCGGCCGCCGGTGGCTCGCTGCTCGACGAAATCATGGTCCAGACCAAACTCAAGCCCTCGGACGAAGGGTATGAGGTCGCCAAGAAGGGTGTGCAGGCGTTCATCTCGCAGCTGCTCGCCGGCGCCGCGAACCAGAAGGCCGACAAGAAGATGGTCGATCAGATGATTTCCGAGATCGACACCAAGGTGAGCAAGCAGCTCGACGCGGTCATGCACAACGCCGCGTTCCAGAAGCTGGAATCCGCCTGGCGCGGACTGAAGCTGCTGGTCGACCGGACGGATTTCCGGGAGAACAACCGAATCGCGCTCCTGAACTGCTCGAAGGACGACTTGATCACCGATTTCGAGGATTCGCCGGAAATCGTCAAGAGCGGCCTTTACAAGACGGTGTACACGGGGGAATACGGCCAGTTCGGCGGCGAGCCCTACGGGGCGATGATCGCCAACTACGACTTCGGCCCCGGTCCCCAGGACATGGCGCTGCTCGGCAAGGTCGCCAGCGTGGCGACGATGTCCCACGCCCCCTTCATCGCCAACGCGGGCGCGTCGTTCTTCGGCCTGGACAACTTCCTCAAGCTGCCCAACCTGAAGGACCTGAAGTCGATTTTCGAAGGACCCCAGTACGCGAAGTGGCAATCCTTCCGCGAGTCCGAAGACGCCCGCAGCGTCGGCCTCTGCGTCCCCCGGTTCCTGCTGCGCCTTCCGTACGGGCAGAGCACGGTTCCCGTGAAGGCCTTCAACTACGAGGAGGATGTGAAGGGGCAGCACGGCGCCTACCTGTGGGGCGCCAGCTCGTTCGCCTTCGCCACCCGCCTGTCGGACAGCTTCGCCAAGTGGCGGATGTGCGCGAACATCATCGGGCCCACGTCGGGCGGCGCCGTGGAGGACCTGCCGCTGCACCAGTTCGAATCGATGGGCGAGATCGAAACCAAGGTGCCCACGGAGATTCTGATCTCCGAGCGACGTGAGTACGAGCTTTCCGAGGAGGGCTTCATCTCCCTGTCCATGCGGAAGGGCAGCGACAACGCCTGCTTCTTCTCGGCCAACTCCTGCCAGAAGCCCAAGAAATTCGGCCAGAGCAAGGAAGGCAAGGAGGCGGAGCTCAACTATCGACTGGGCACGCAGCTCCCGTACATGATGGTGATGAACCGCCTGGCTCACTACCTGAAGGTGCTCCAGCGCGAGCAGATCGGCAGCTGGAAGGAAAAAGACGACTTGTCGCGCGAGTTAAACAAGTGGATTTCGCAATACGTCGTCGACATGGACAATCCCAGCCCGTCGGTGCGCAGCCGGTGCCCCCTGCGCGCGGCGGAGATTACGGTCGAGGACGTCCCGGGCGAGGCCGGCTGGTACAAGGTGGACATGAAGGTCCGGCCCCACTTCAAGTACATGGGCGCATTCTTTACGCTCTCGTTGGTAGGCAAGCTGGATAAGAAGTAACGCTCGGTGGGGTCGGTCGTCTTATGAAGCAATGTCCCTGTCGCGTCGACGGGGCCTGGATCGAGAGAGACGGATATTAAGGAGCACCTGTCATGGCCGGACTGAAAGCATTTATCAAGATCGGAAAGCTGGCCGGCGAATCGGCAAAGGACCAGAAGGCCAAGGACGGCTTTCACGATCTCTTGTCGGTGAGCCTGGGCGGCAGTTGCAACTGGGATTTCGCGCAGGAGCAGCAGCCCACACGGATGGTCGGATTTTCCGGCGTCAGCGTGACCAAGTACGTCAATGGCTCAAGCCCAATCCTGCTGATCGCCTGCCTCAAGGAAAAACTGACGAAGGAAGTCACCATCGTCATCGAAAACGACAAGGGGGAAGACTTCTTCTTCATCCGCCTGAAGGACGAGGTGCGCATCACCAGCGATTCCCTCTCCTTCAGCGGATCGGAAATGATCGAGAACGTCACCTTTGCGGGCAAGACGATGGAGATCGAGCACAAGGGCAAGAACAAGAAAGACGACATCAAGTGGAATAAGATCGAGCAGAAAGGCGCCGAGATCTAAACGCCAGCCCGGCAACCCGTCCCGGCCTGAGGGCCGGGACGGGACCGGCGGCCACGCCGCTCATGTCCCGGGAAAGGTCGATTCTGGAGCGCCTTGCCAAACCCCGGACCAAGGGGCAGCGGACCCTCACCGAAAATACGACCGAGATCACGCGCTCCGTCCTTCGCAATCTCCAGCACATCCTGAATTCCCGTCTCGGGGATGCTCCTGCCCAGCCGGACCTGGGCATGCCGTCCCCGTCCGAGATCACTCAGGCTTCCCCCGACGCGATCAATCTGGTCATGCGCAACCTCCGATCCTGCATCGAGAAGTACGAGCCGCGCCTGACCGGCGTCGAGATCGCGCACGTGGAAGCCGGGGACGAGATCCTGACCTTGAGATTCCAGGTAACCGCGCGGCTGACCATCTCCCGCGATGGCGCCACTATCAGTTTCGACACCGTCGTCGATCCCGGAGGCCGGATCCGCCTTCACACCTGAGCGTGAACCGTGTTCAACAAGTACTACCAGGACGAACTGGCATACCTGCGGGAGTTGGGCCTGGAATTCGCCAAGGCGAATCCCGAGGGAGCCCATTTCGTCGGTGAAGCGGGAGGGGATCCCGACGTCGAGCGGCTGCTCGAGGGTTTCTCATTCCTCACCGCGCGCATCCGGCAGAAGCTCGACGACGAGCTGCCGGAGCTGACCCATTCGCTCGTCGAGATGTTCTGGCCGCACTACCTCCGGTCCATCCCGTCGATGGCGGTCCTGCAGTTCGAGGCGCTTCCCCAGGCGGCCAAGGAGGTCCGGGCCATTGCCCGGGGGGCCGAGGTGCAGTCGGTGCCCGTCGACGGCACCCCCTGCCGGTTCCGCACTTCCTATGACGTGACGCTGCTCCCGATGTCGATCGAGTCGGTGAGCCTTCGCACCGAGACGCCTCCCAGCCTCCGCGTGAAATTCAAGCTGGCCGACGGCGTTCAGCTTCCCAAGATCGCGCCTTCCTCGATCCGGCTCCACTTCGCGGGGGACGCCTCCTCGAGCCGCTCGCTGTACCTGTGCCTCCGGCGGTACCTCTCGCGGGTATCTGTCGTGGCTCCGGGAGGGAAGCCGGTGCCGCTCCCCCGGGCCTCCGTCAAACCGGTCGGGTTCACCGCGGAGGAGCTGCTCCTGCCCTTCCCGGGCAACTCGTACACGGGATTCCGGCTCCTGCAGGAGTACTTCGCCTTCCCGTCGAAATTCATGTTCGTCGACGTGGCCGGCCTCGACGGCCTGGCGACGCTTGGCGGCGTGCCGGCCTTCGAGCTGGTGTTCGATCTCGCCCGGCTTCCTGAAAACATGCCGCCCATCTCCGGAGCCAACGTCCTCCTGCATTGCACGCCGGTCGTCAACCTGTTCTCCCACGAGGGCGACCCGGTCCGCCTCGACCAGACCAGGACCGAGTACAAGATCCGCCCCTCGGGGGACAATTCCTCCCACTACGAGATCTTCACGATCGACAAGATCAGCGGCGTCGTCAAGGGCGTGGGCAAGAGCCGGGAGTACCGGCCGCTGTTCCGGTTCGCGCGCTCGCCGGGGGGCGATTCGCTGTTCTACCGTTCCAGGCTCCAGCCTTCAGTGACCGACGACGGAAACGACACCTTCCTGACGCCGCTTCCGGCGGACGCCTCGGGTGCGGTGCCGGAGATCGAGGTCCTGTCCCTCGAGCTCACCTGCACCAACCGGCAGCTGCCGGCCAAGCTCAAGGTCGGGGACGTGTCCGTTCCGACGAGCCAGTCGCCCACGTTTGCGCGGTTCCGGAACATCACGCGGCCGACCAATGCGGTTCCCCCCCCGCTGGGCGGCGACCTGCACTGGAGGCTGCTGTCGCACCTGGCGCTGAACTATCTCTCGCTGATCGACCTTGATACGCTGAAGGTGCTCCTGGGCCTCTACAACTTCCGGGCACGCGTGGATCGCCAGGCCGAGAACGCCCAGAGACTGCTTCTGGAAGGGATCAAGCGGATCGCCGCCTCTCCCGCCACGCGACTCGTGGAGGGCCATCCGGTGCGCGGCCTGTCCGTAGAGGTCGACTTCGACGAGGACAGTTTCGGCGGGGAGGGAGAGGCCTACCTGTTCGGCGCGATTCTGGACGAGTTCTTTTCTCAATATGTCTCGATTAACGCCTTCGTGCGCCTGACCGTCAAAGGGATCAAGTGCGGGGAGCTTCACTCGTGGCCGACGCGAACCGGGGACCGGATCATCCTCTGATCGACGCCCTCCTCCGCGAGGGCTTCCGATTTTCGTTTTTCCAGGCGGTGCGACTGCTCCAGCACGCGACGCCCGGAGCGGCGCCCGTCGGACACCAGGGACCGGTCGACAAGGAATCGGTCCGCTTCCGGCCCGTCCTGGACCTGTCCTTCGCCGCGTCCGACGTGGCGAAGATCAGCGTCGAGACCAAGCCCGACGGTTCGAACCGCTACGAGGTCGCCACGACGTTCCTGAGCGTTTACGGCGCGGTGTCGCCCCTGCCCACGTACTTCACCGAAGAGCTGATGGGCCAGGAGGATGAAAGCCTTCAGAAGGAATTCATCGATCTCTTCCACCACCGGGCCATTTCGCTCTTTTACCGGGTGTGGGAGAAGTACCGCTACACGGCCCGCTACTCGCCGGACGGGGCAGACTACTATTCCAAGCGCTTCCGGATGCTGCTGGGCATCGACCGGCTGCCTTCGGGCCATCATGTCGAGGCCGTAAGGCTGCTGGGTCTGGCGGGCCTTCTGACCCAGGTTCCGCGCTCGGCGTCTTCGCTGTGTGCCCTGATTTCGGATTACTTTGAGGGCATCCCGGTCCGGATCGAATCGTGCGTCGGCCGCTGGCTTCCGATTCCGGAGGATCAGCGTAACCGCCTGGCAGGGTCGAATACGCGTCTGGGGAAGGACCTTAGCCTGGGCGAACGCGTCTATGACCGGAGCTGCACCTTCCGGATCGGGCTGGGGCCGCTTTCTCTCGAGGATTTTATGGCATTCCTTCCCTGCGGGGATAGAATGCCCGAACTGCGCGAACTGACAGATCTCATGAACGGGGACTGTCTCGACTACGAGGTCGAGCTCCGGCTCCGGGAGGAAGAAATACCGCCGCTGCAGCTCTCGGGCCCCACGGCGCGTCTCGGATGGGCGTCCTGGCTGGGCTCGCGGGGGGGCGCGGACTCCCGGATCCGATTCTTGGTGAAAGGATGGTTCCATGGTCGAGATTAACCTGAAATCGCTGATCGCGCGGCTGGACCGATTCTGCACCCGCTCGCTCGAGGCGGCGGCCGGCGTTTGCGTCTCGCGCACGAACTACGAGGTCACCCCCGAGCACTTCCTGCTGGCGCTTTCGGAGGACCCGACGGCCGACGTGCAGCAGATCTACAAGCATTTCGGCGTCGATCCGGGCCGGGTCCAGAAGTCCCTGTCGGGGATCGTCGAGACTCTGAAGACGGGTAACGCGGGACGGCCGACGTTCTCGCCGCTCCTGGTGGAATGGTTCCAGCAGGCGTGGCTCCTGGGTTCGCTCGAATTCGGGCTGGCGGAGATACGGTCCGGCATCCTCTTCCAGGTGCTGCTCGCCAATCCCGTCCGGCTGGGCGCAGACGAATGGGTCTCGCTGTTCGAGTCGATCAACCGTCTGGACCTCAAGGCCAAGTTCGCGACGATCATCTCGGCCTCCACTGAGCAGTCGCGCCGGATGGGCTCTGGAACGGCGGAATCGTCGGGGGCTCCTTCCTCTTCCGGGGGGATCGCCGCGGGCGGCGGGGAGACGGCACTGGCGAAATACGCCAACAACTTTACCGCGCAGGCTCGGGAGAACAAGATCGACCCGGTCTTCGGCCGCGACCGGGAAATCCGGCAGATGATCGACATCCTCGCCCGGCGCCGGAAGAACAATCCGATCTGCGTCGGCGAACCCGGCGTCGGCAAGACCGCGGTCGTGGAAGGCCTGGCCCTGAAGATCGTGGAGGGGGATGTTCCGGACGCGCTCAAGAACGTGGAGCTCATGGGCCTGGACATGGGCCTGCTTCAGGCCGGCGCGAGCGTGAAGGGCGAGTTCGAGAACCGGCTCAAGGGCGTCATCGAAGAGGTGAAGTCCTCGCCCAAGCCCATCATTTTGTTCATCGACGAGGCGCACACGCTGATCGGCGCCGGCGGCCAGGCGGGCGGCGGCGACGCCGCCAACCTGCTCAAGCCCGCGCTGGCCCGCGGCGAGCTTCGCACGATCGCCGCGACGACCTGGAGCGAATACAAGAAGTACTTCGAAAAGGACGCGGCCCTCGCCCGCCGCTTTCAGCTGGTCAAGCTCGACGAGCCGGACGAGGAGACTACCGTCACGATGCTCCGGGGCCTCCGCGACCGCTATGAGAAGGCGCATAACGTCGTCATCCGCGACGAGGCACTGCAGGCAGCCGCCCAGCTGGGCAGCCGCTATATCGCGGGACGACAGCACCCGGACAAGGGCGTCGACCTCATGGACACCAGCGCCGCGCGGGTGAAGATCGCCCTCACGACCAAGCCGCCCGAGCTCCAGGATCTTGAGCGCCGCATCCAGACGCTGGAGCGCGAGCAGTCCGCCCTCAAGCGGGACAAGGCCGGGGGCGCGAAGAACCTCGACGAGCGGCTTTCGGAGGTCGAAAAGGAAATCTCGGCGACCAAGGACAAGATCGCCAAGACGACCGATCGCTGGCAGAAGGAGAAGGCGGCGGTCGAGAAGGTCCTCGAGGTCCGGAAGAAGCTGGACGGACCGGATGCCAAGAAGGAGGCGGACAAGCTGTCCCGGGAGCTGGAGTCCGCCCAGTCGGCGCTCAAGGAAATCCAGGGCAAAGATCCGATCATCTTCGCCGACGTGACGCCCGAGGTGGTTGCCCGCGTTGTGGCGGACTGGACGGGCATCCCGATCGGCAAGATGGTCCAGGATCAGGCCGCGGCGCTCCTGTCGTTCGAGGACAGCCTGCACAAGCGGATCAAGGGCCAGGATCACGTCAGCGCGATCGTCGGCAAGGGCATCCGGGCCGCGAAGGCGGGACTGAAGAATCCGCGGACCCCGATGGGCGTCTTCCTCTTCGTCGGTCCCTCCGGCGTCGGGAAGACGGAGACCGCGCTGGGCGTGGCGGATCTCCTGTTCGGCGGGGAGCGCTTCCTCACCGTGATCAACATGTCCGAGTTTCAGGAAAAGCACACCGTATCGAGGCTGATCGGCTCGCCTCCCGGCTACGTGGGATACGGCGAGGGCGGCGTCTTGACCGAAGCCGTGAGGCAGAAGCCCTATTCGGTGGTCCTGCTCGATGAGTGCGAGAAGGCCGATCCTGAGGTGCTGAACCTGTTCTACCAGGTGTTTGACAAGGGCATGCTGTCCGACGGAGAGGGACGCGAGGTCGACTTCAAGGACACGGTCCTCTTCCTGACCAGCAACCTCGCGACGGACCTGATCATGCAGAGCGTCGCCGACGGCTCCAAGCCTCCGATCGACGACCTGGTGGCGCTCATCCGGCCGGCACTCTCGAAGCACTTCAAGCCCGCGCTGCTGGCGCGCATGACGATTGTCCCGTTCTATCCGATCGGACAGGACGCGCTCAAGGAGATCACCCGACTCAAGCTGGGCCAGCTCGAAAAACGGCTCCGTGAAAACCATCGGATGAGCATGGACATCGATCCCAAGGTCATCGACGCTATCGCCGAGCGCTGCACGGAAGTGGAGACGGGGGCGCGCAACGTCGACCACATCATCAGCGGGACGCTGCTGCCCAAGATCTCCAGCGAGATCCTTCAGCAGATGTCCACGGGGTCGATGCCCGACAGGATCGCCGTCAAGCTCAACGACCAGGGAGACTTCGCCTTCGAGTTCTCGAGGAAGTGATCCGGCGGCCGGCGCCTATCCCTTAAACAGGTCGTAGGCGTCCTTGACGTTCCCGGCCTTCTCCTTGGCGCCGGAGATCCTGTTCTTGAATTTCTCCCAGCTGCTGAGGCCGCGGTATTTCCACAGGTCGGTCTCGAGTCCCTCCAGCTCGAGGCGTGACTTGCGGATCAGCTTGCCCGCCTGGTTCTGGACGTAATTGAGGTCGGGCAGAAGGGATTCGATCCTGCTCATCCACTGGGGAAGGCCGATGTCCGAAACCATGAAGCTGAGGAGGTCGGAAGTGTTGGATTCGGTCATGAGATACGCGCCCAGGATCGGGGAGATCTTGAACACGTCGGCGTTGAGGTCGTTCGCATTTCCCAGCGCCTCGTTGCCCTTGATCATCTCCTTGATGTCGCGCCCCCAGAGATAGAGGGACTGGCAGAGGTTGGCGCAGGTCTTCGCCGCGGAGAGGGCCGGACCCGATATCGCTCCGCCGTCGACGAAGAACATGCCCGCCGAGGCCACGGCATGGGTCGCGTTGATCGACCCCTTCACCAGGTTCTCGTTGCGGGCGCGGTCGATGATCTCGACCACCGCGTAACAGGCCGCCCTTGGATCGCCCGCGCGGATGACCGCTGCATTCTGGGCGCACTTATGGCTGGTCCAGGCCCGCTCGGCGGCGTTGCCGAAGTAGTAGATCGCCCGGGCGCCGCCCTCGATCGATCCCAGGCAGGGGATCGCGGACAGGAAGCAGGTCACTTCCTTCTGGATTTCGTGCAGGGCATCTCCCACCAGGGGGATGACTTGGACCCAGTCCATGCCGTCGAAGAGCTTCTTAAGAAGGCTCTCGGCGGCCTCCTTGCCGGCGGACTTGGTCGCATCCTTGATGTCTTTCACGAGCTCGCGGGCATCCTTGACGACGTCCTTGGCTCCCTGGGCTTTCTCCTTCTTCCCGATCTTGAGCTTGCAGCCGCCGAAGGTTTCATAGAGGAGATGGCGACGCCGTCGAGCCAGCTCGGCGAAGGCCTGGATATCGGCGGAAGTGGTTCTCATGCCCATGGTGTCGTCCTGTCAATCGAGCTTGTCGGATCGCCCAGCGGCAGAAGAACAGTACCCTACGCCCGAGATCAAAGCAAGCGGACTCCCCGCGAGGGCCGCGAAGTCCGCGCACATTCGGAGTTATGAACGCGCTCGGATCCCGTCTAACTAGGGTGTCCGCTCGGCGGACCCAATTGAGTTGACTCCGGGTTCCGGAGCGGTACGATGCTCCGAGCCCGTTTTCCCCGTATCCGGGGGACGAGAGAACGCCAAAGGGAGGACGGTCCATGCCCGAAGAGACCCGAATCTTCCATTTCCACAGCGACGCCGTCGGCGAAGATACCTTTCAGCTGGGCGCCCTCTCCGGGCAGGAGGAGATCTCCACCCCCTACGAGTTCGAGCTCGACCTCCTGTCGAAGAAAGTCGACGTGCCGCTGGACAAGATGCTCAACAATCCCGCCTGGATCGCCATCCGCCAGTCGGTGCCGCTCTCCGGCGGCAAGCGGGGCACCCGCATCTTCAAGATCCACGGCCTGCTGTCGTCGTTCGAGGTCCTCGAGAAGGTCAACGACTTCGTCAAATACCATGCGGTCCTCGTTCCCCGCGTTTGGAAGTGCTCCCTGATCACCCAGTGCCGCGTTTTCCAGGACATGACCATCCCGGAGGTCCTCAAGAAGGTGCTGAGCGACGCCGGGGGCGCGGGACTCAAAAGCGGCGATGACTTCGATCTCCGCCTGACCAAGAGCTATGCGAAACGCGAGTTCATCATCCAGTACAACGAGACCGACCTGGACTTCCTCCACCGGTGGATGGAGCATGAAGGGATCTTCTATTTCTTCGAGCAGGCCGAGAGCGGGGAGAAGATCGTGTTCGGGGACTCGACGTCCTCCTACGTCAAGCTGCCCGGCGATCCGAAGATTCCGTATCGGCCCGATCCCGCGAGCCGGGATCGCGCGGCGGGCGCGTCGAGCGAGGAAAGCCTTCAGGAGGAGTCGGTTCACAAGTTCCACTGCCTCCTGAAGAAGCTTCCCAAGGAGGTCGTCCTCAAAGACTTCAACTACCGGTCACCCTCCGTGGACATCAAATCGAAAGCCACGGTGAACAGCCCGGTCGCCGAAGGCCTGTTCTACATGTACGGCGAGCACTACAAGGACAAGGCCCAGGGCGACGCCATCGCGAAAGTCCGTGCCGAGGAATTCCAATGCCGCGACAAGACTTTCGACGGAACGAGCGACCACAAGTCGTTCCGCCCGGGGACCCTGTTTAGCCTCTCGGAGCACTATCGCCCCGACTTCAATGCCTCGTACCTGATCGTGGGCATCCGCCACAAGCTCACGCAGGGCACGGTGGCCTCCGGCGGCTCCCTGATGAGCTATACGAACGAGTTCGATGCCATTCCCGGCGACGACGTTTTCCGCCCCGAGAGGCGTACCCCCTGGCCCTCCATCCACGGCGTGATCAACGCGAAGGTCGACGCCGGCGGGAGCGGCGACTACGCGGAAATCGACGACCAGGGCCGTTACAAGGTGAAACTCCCCTTCGACCTGACCGACGCGAAGGAGGGGAAGGCGTCACGGTTCATCCGCATGGCCCAGCCCTATGCGGGGGCCGACATGGGGATGCACTTCCCTCTCCACAAGGATACGGAAGTCCTGCTCACTTTCATCGACGGCGACGTTGATCGTCCCATCATCTCCGCAGCCGTCCCCAACGCCGAGACGAATCCCCCGGTGACCTCCAAGAACCAGACCCAGTGCGCCCTCCATACGGGCGGGGGCAGCAAAATGGTGATCGAGGACACGGACGGCAATCAGCGCGTCCACATCTCGACGCCGACCAAAGGAACCTTCTTCCAGATGGGCTCGAAGTCCGACAGCGGCGGCGGCGGGAGCGGCGAGGGCGGCGGCAGCACGGGAGCGCCTGCTCCCGGCGCGGAAGACGGCGTCAGCATGGGCACCGAGGCCGACATCAACTTCCAAAGCGCCCGGGACTACATCCATCGGACCGGAGGCAGCGTCACGATCGAAACCACCAAGAATGAACTCAAGATCACCAAGGGCGATTCCGCCGAAGAGACCCACGGCAACAAGCGCGAGTGGACCAAGGGAAACTCGGAGGCGGAGACGATCGGCAACAGCAAGGAAACCACTACCGGGAACAAGGAAGAGCAGACGACCGGGAATTCCAAGAGCACGACCGTCGGGAACACGGACGAGACCTTCACCGGCACCAAGACGTCGAAGTCCCTTTCGGCCGAGAACGAGATGACACTCGGGGCGAAGAATTCCATGAGCGCCTCGGCCGAGGCCGAGACCACCGTCGGCGCCAAATCCGAGATCTTCGGCGGCATCAAGTTCGAGTCGACCGTCGGCCTCAGCACCGAGGCGAACAAGGGCGGCAAGGTCACCCTCTGCGACCTGAGCGAGATCAAGACGGCCGCCCAGAAGATGGAGGAAGTCACCGGGCCCAATGAGATGAAGGGCGGAACCATCACCATCGACGCGACGACGGCCCTGACGCTCGAGGGCGGCACGACCATCACGCTCAAGTGCGGCGGCAGCGAGATCACGCTCGGTCCCGCGGAGATTACGATCAAAGCTCCTTCGATCACGCTCAACGCCGACGGCAAACTTGAACACAAATCGGGCGGCATCCTCAAGATCCAGGGATCGATGCTCGACGTCAGCGGCCAGGCGATGCACAAGTAGCATGAAGATCCTGACCCCCTGCGGGTTTCCCCTGGCCGTCATTCCGGGGAAAATCCGGCCGCCCGAATGGACCGCCACCTGCATCGTGAAGACCTCCTTCGCGCTGCGGCCGGACGGCCCGGCGGCTCCCCTGCCCGTGCCCGTTCCTTTTTCCGGCGACGTGCTGCGGGACGAGGAGATGCTGAACGATCCCCTGTATGACAGCGATTTCTCGCCGTGGAAGCCGAATGCCGACGTACTGCTGACCGGAACCTGCCATGCGCCGGGCGGAAGGCCCACGACGGCCTGTCGGGTGGAGTTCGCCGTGGGCAAGTGGTCCAAGGCCCTGGCCGTCATCGGGAACCGGCATTGGAAGAAGAGTCTGCTCCTGTCCGCCGCCTCCGATCCGGACCCGTTCAAACAGCTGCCGGTGACCTACGGCAACGCCTACGGGGGAGAGGGCTTTGAGAAGAACCCGGTCGGCCGCGGGTACGAGAAGGCGTTTTTGCCCAATATCGAGCCGCTCGAAGACCGGATCTCATCGCCCGGCGATCGGCCGGACCCGTCCGGGTACGGCCCGCTCAACCGCCAGTGGCCGCAGCGGGCCTCGAAGACGGGCAGCTACAAGGGAAAATGGCTCAAGGAGCGCTGGCCGTTTCTTCCGGACGACTTCGACTACTCCTACTTCAATGCCGCACCGGAGGACCAGCAGCTCCGAAAGTACCTCCGCGGGGACGAGGACCTCCGCTTCGAGAATCTCCATCCCCAGCATCCGGTCTATAAATCCGCGCTCCCGGGAATCCGCATCCGCGTTTTCCTGTCCGAGAAGGCGAAGGACGGAAAGAAGTTCCGGGAGGTTCCGATGAACCTCGATACGCTGTTCGTCGACATGGACAAGGAGATCCTCGTCCTCGTCTGGCGCGGCCACGCGCCGGTCCGGAACGATGAGATGACGGAAATCGAGCAGGCCCTCGCCGTCTCCGAACCACTCAAGGATGCCCCGACGCCGCCCGCCACCTACGAAGCGCTCCTGATGAAATTCGACCCTCCCCCACCCCCTCCGCCGGCACCTGCGCCGGCTCCGAAAGCGCCCAGCCCGATGCAGCTGGAGCTCCGGGCGGCGAAGGAGCGTGCGGCGAAGCTGGAGGCCGCCCACCTGGAGGGGGCCCGGGCGCTGGCGAAGGAAGCAGGGTTCGATCTCGATGCGGCCATGGCCAAACCCGCCGCGGGCGTCGACGAGCTGCGGCGTTCCCT